>HHCFR02800__coassemble_922_pt1 | contig 52327 bp, 48 predicted proteins | sample HHCFR02800__metabat2_high_PE_030 | metagenome-assembled genome bin HHCFR02800
ATAATAGAGAAAGAAGCGGCGCGCCTGCCGGATTCGTTCCGGATTTTCTTTCAGAAACGCGAGTATCCGGCTGCCGGTTTTGTGAAGGTTCTCCGCATCCCTTTGCACACTGCGATCAAAGATCGACTGCGATGCTCTCCGTATCTCATACAGATCCTTTTCCGCCTCTGCCAGCATTTTCTCCATCTCTTCTCCGTCCGGCAGAGACTCCACATCCATTCCTCCCAGCCGTCGGCTGGGTTTTAACACCAGATATAACCCGAAGTATACTCCGACGCACAGCAGGATACTTATTAAAATGTTCCAGCCTGCCAGCAGAAAAAGTACAAGGAATGTAACGGCTCCTCCGATCACAGAGAGGATCATCCTCATGATCTCTTTCATCAGTTGTACCCCCTCACGGCGCGGAAGGCTTCTGTCAGATTCTCTCTTCCGTCAAACACCCTTGCATTGGTGTATTCCGCCACCTTCTGAAGCTGTGTTTCATTCGCGTCCCCAAACATGATAGAGAATACCGGCACATTATTGTCCAGCTGGTCATACGCTTCCCTGAACTCTTTAAAGGAACCATCGGACTGCCCGTCTGTCATCAGGATGATCGCCGGCGTGTACTTTGTCAGATCATAATCTTCAAGCATATGGATGCCTTCCACAGCCGCCTGATACATATCGGTCCCGCCGCCGGTTTCCTGTTCTTCCACCTTATCATAAAGACCCTCTATCTCATCGCCGGCTCCCACTGCCGTATAGGCGCCGATCACATTTTCATTAAACGGAATCAGGATATTGATCTCGTCATCGGAAGCCTGCAGATAGTTTTTCTGTGCGTTTTCCTGAATCAGAAGCTGCTCCATGGCGTCTACCAGCTGCACATTGCCTTCGCCCGCCATACTTCCGGAATAGTCTAGACAGTACACGCTCAGAGAGGGTTTCTTAAAGTCTGTCTGATACATCCTCAGACATTCCTCGATCACATCCGCCGCCGGCATGCGGATCGGAGAGAGAATCCGGTCCGGCTGCAGGCCCCAGTCCGTGCGGAACACAGATTTATTTTCCTCCGAGATCCCGCTGTATCCGGAACGGCGTCCCGTCTGCTGGATTTTATTTTGTACATCCCCGGACAGAAGGTATTCCTGCAGTTTTAAGAATAACTCTTCTTTTTCATCATCCCCGTTGTCCACATATCCAAGAGGGGAATCCGCCAGAGACAGACCGTCATACGGATAGATCACATACAGTGTCTCTTTTCCCTGCTGTTCCAGTTCCTTATTTGCCTGGATCATCAGACATTCGTAATTTACCATGGCGTCATAATCGCCCTCCACAAACATATCTTTCAGCCAGTCTGAACTGCCCGAAGACCGATTCACACCGGAAAGCAGTTCCCTCACCTGCGTCTTTAATTCGTCACTTTGCAGATCTTCAGACGTGATCACTTCCGGATTCCCAAGAAGCGCATACAAAAAACCGATATACGCGCTGGCGCCGGAGTTGGACTGCGTTGCGCTGGTCATACAGAAGCTGAGTTTCCCGCTCCGGATCGCCGTCAGCAGATCCCGGACAGAAACTTCTCTTCCCACAAATCCCAGCTCCTCGGCAAGACTCTGCCGTATCCCGAACACCACCGGCGTCACGGACACGGATTCGGCGTGTTTGACCCTGTGCGCGGTATCTCCCATGGTCAGCCACATACTGCTGGCCGGCCACACGGCGTCAAAAGGGATCTCCTCTTCCTCCAGAAGCCGCATGATATCCAGCGATCCCTGGTACGTCATCTCTATCTCCACGTTTTCTTTCTGTTCAAACTCCTCCAGGATCGGTTCCAGCTCCGCATTTTCCGATCCGGATACGATCCGCAGAACCTTTTTATCTCCAAATCCCGCAAATTTCTGACCGCTTCCATCGTCTCCGCCTCTGAAACCGCATCCGGACAGTACGCCCGCAGACAGCACGATCAGCAATAGCACCGCGAGTAATCGTTTTCCTGTTCTCATAACCTTTCCTCTTTTCTTTTTTTCATACCGGATGCGCTTACTGCTCTACTGTGGATTTCGCCGCCATCCGACCTGTTATGATCGTTCTTTTTCATCACTATACCGCTTTTAGGTAAAATCTACAGGTACGTCAGGTGGAATTTATGTAAGGTTTATATTTCCTGTGAAATAAAAAAACGATCCGGGGATTTCACTCCCACAGACCGTTTCTTTTGCTCAGACATTTTTCAGCGCAATGACCTCCACTTCAATGAGCAGATCCTTCGGCAGTCTCGCCACTTCCACGCAGGAACGTGCCGGGAATGCGCCGGTAAAATAAGAGGCATAGATTTCGTTGACCTTGCCGAAATCATCCATATTTTTGATGAACACCGTGGTCTTCACCGCCTGGTCAAGACTGCTTCCGGCGTCGGTGAGAAGCCCTTTCAGGTTTTCAAACACCTGCTTTGTCTGCTCCTCGATGGTCGCCCCGGCTTCTCCTGTCTTCGGGTCCACGCCGATGACGCCGGAAGTGTAGATCATCCCGTTTACCTCAATGGCCTGTGAATACGGTCCGATGGCCGCCGGTGATTTTTCTGTCGCGATTACTGTCTTGTTCATATTCTGTCATCCTTTCTTAATCTGTTTCTTATCTGATTCTCCTGCCGTTTTCCTGCCGGGCGGGCGACGCTGGTTTTTGCTCCATTTGCCAGGCAAATCCGGCTTCTGTCTCTCTCTGCCGCCGGATGTATTATTCCAGCACAAATTCCTGTCCCGGCCCCGTGATGCCCATGATCTCACAGGTCGGGTACTTTGCGTCATTTTTCGCCTTATACTCCCGGATCATACGATAGTTGTTCCAGCAGTGCATCGGGAAAATATAACGGCTGCGGACATGCTTCAGGAAATAATCCATGCCCCATGTGCCGGCTTCTTCCTGCCGCGGGTCGAGTACCACAAAGGAGACATCCAGCTCTTTGCCGGAGAAATGCTCCATCTCCTTTTGAAAAGCGTCGCGGTGCCACCGGTTGTCCTCCTCCGGCTCTCCCGGCCAGTGCCACCAGTGCAGATCCCCGGCATGATAAATAGTCTTCCCGTCTGTCCGTATCAGAAACGCCACGCCCGCGTCGGTGGAGAGCAGCGTCTCCACATGGACGTTATCCACATCCAGAGTTTCATGCGCCCGCATAAAATGTACATGCTCTGCTCCTGCCCAGCTCCGGCTGCTCTTGCGAATGTCTGCTGACAGGATGTAGCATACTTTTTCACAGCGGTTTTCCAGTTTGAAAATGTCTTCTGAAAAATGATCCCGGTGGGCATGAGACGCGAAGATGTACAGCTCTTTTTTGTAGTCCAGAGGAGGAATCTCCCCCTTCCAGTAGTCAAAAAGCAGATAGCTGCGCTCTGTCTCCACCAGAAAACCACTGTGATAGATATACGTCACTTTTAATGTATGTTCCATAGGCATCTCCTCTCGTTTTCCTGCTCTTCTTTCGGTTTCCGGCAGATCGTACAGCCGCCACCCTTTTCGCCGTCCCGGCGGGCGGCGTGATCTCCACCGTCTTTACTGCCCCGCCGCAACCAGGATTTCCTGTTTCAGATCCGGATGGAACACGCCCTCCCGTATCATGGCGATCTCCTGCCGGTACGGCGGATAAGAACGCTTTTTCGTCTCCGGGTCCGGGATGTAAGGAGTCTCCAGGATCTTCGGAACGTCCTCAAAGTCTTTGTGATAGATGATATTGCGAAGGCTCTCAAAGCCGATACTGCCGAAGCCGAAGTTCTCATGCCGGTCTTTGTGCGCGCCCAGCGGGTTCTTGCTGTCATTGACATGGAAGACTGCGATCTGATCCTTGCCGATGATGCGGTCAAACTCTTCCATCACTCCCGCAAAGTCATTCTTCACATCATAACCGGCATCGTTGGTATGGCAGGTATCAAAACAGACCCTGAGCCGATGATTGTTTTTCACTCCGTCATAAATGCGCGCCAGCTCTTCAAAGCTCCGGCCGATCTCGGTTCCCTTTCCCGCCATGGTCTCCAGAGCGATATGGACGCTGCCGTCTTTCTCAAGCACCTCGTTGAGTCCCTTGACGATCTGCGCGATACCGGCGTCCACTCCCGCGCCCACATGCGCGCCGGGATGAAGGATCAGGGTGTGGCAGTGCATCGCTTCTGTCCTCTCGATCTCCAACCGGAGAAAATCCACCGCCAGCTCAAACGTCTCCGGCTTTACGGTATTGGCAAGGTTAATGATGTACGGCGCATGGACCACAAACTCCTCAATGCCATTCTCCTCCATCAGAGCAAGCCCTTCCTCGATCCGAAGCTCCTCCACCGGTTTTCTGCGGGTATTCTGCGGCGCGCCCGTATATATCATAAATGTATTGGCCCCGTAGGATACGGCTTCCTTCACGGAACCCAAAAACATTTCCTTCCCGCTCATACCCACGTGGCTTCCCAGTTTTAACATGGAAAATCCTCCTGTTTCTTTTGTCTGTCATGCGGCGACAGATTCCTTTTCCTGACAGCAAACGCTTCTCCTCCGCCATTGATGACAATGCCGCAGATGGACACGCAGGCAAGTCATTATGCGAAATGGAGCCGGGTCAGAACAACAGTCACTGTACAAGCCGCAGGAAAAGTATAGCAGAACCGATAAACGATTGCAATCAGCAAAAAGAGCCCCGGCATAGCCGGGACCCCTTTTTTAAGAAAAGATTAATCGATAAGACCAATCCTGAATGTCTCATTCTATTATTCGTCTTTTGCCCATCCGTAGGAACACTGAACAGCTTTCTTCCAGCCTTTGAGCAGTTTAGCACGGGTCTCTTCATCCATCTGAGGCTCGAATACTTTGTCAATTGCCCAGTTAGCAATAACGTCTTCTTTGCTGTTCCAGTATCCAACTGCCAGACCTGCCAGATAAGCAGCGCCCATAGCTGTTGTCTCAACGCACTGTGGACGATGTACAGGAGCGTCGATGATATCTGCCTGGAACTGCATCAGGAAGTCGTTTCTACAAGCGCCGCCGTCAACCTTGAGGGCTGCCAGTTTAACGCCAACGTCTTTCTGCATAGCTTCCAGAATATCGTATGTCTGATATGCCAGGGACTCAACCGTAGCACGGATGATATGAGCCTTGTTACATCCACGGGTCAGACCTACGATACATCCACGAGCGTACTGATCCCAGTGAGGAGCTCCAAGTCCTGTAAATGCAGGAACAACGTAACATCCGTTGGTATCCGGAACTTTATTACAGAAGAACTCGGAATCCGGAGCAGCATCTACAATCTTAACCTCGTCACGCAGCCACTGGATAGCAGCGCCGGCTACGAATACGGAACCCTCCAGAGCGTAGTTAACTTCGCCGTCAAGTCCCCATGCGATCGTGGTAACCATGCCGTTCTCGGACAGCTTCATCTCTTTACCAATGTTCATTAACAGGAATGTACCTGTACCATATGTATTCTTAGCCTCACCAGCATTGAAACAGGTCTGTCCAAACAGAGCGGACTGCTGGTCACCTGCTGCGCCTGCGATCGGGATTCTTCCCTGGAACAGGCTCTCGTCTGTCATGCCGTAAATCTCGCTGGACGGCTTCGGTGTAGGAAGCATGGATTTCGGAATCTCAAGGATCTCAAGAATCTCATCATCCCACTGCAGCGTGTTGATGTTAAATAACATTGTTCTTGCTGCGTTAGAGTAATCGGTTACATGAATCTTTCTGCCGGACAGGTTGTAGATCAGCCATGTATCTACGGTACCGAACATCAGCTGTCCAGCTTCTGCCTTCTCTCTTGCTCCCGGAACATTTTCAAGGATCCAGTGAATCTTGGAGCCGGAGAAATAAGCGTCGATAACAAGACCGGTCTTCTTCTGAATCATGTCAACCAGACCTTTTTCTTTTAAGGAGTCGCAGTATTCAGAGGTACGACGGCACTGCCAGACAATTGCATTATATACAGGAACGCCTGTCTCTCTGTCCCATACGATTGTTGTCTCACGCTGATTGGTGATACCGATACCAGCGATATCTTCTGCGCCAACACCTAACTGTTTCATTGCCTGTCTTGCGACAGATAACTGTGTATGCCAGATCTCTTTTGCGTCATGCTCTACCCAGCCTGGCTGTGGGTAATACTGTGTGAATTCCTGCTGTGCTACGCTGCAGATCTCACCTTTTTCGTTAAATAAGATACAACGGTTACTAGTTGTTCCTGAGTCTAACGCCATCATGTACTTAGCCATAAAATTAAACCTCCTTAAAAAATAATCCGTTTCAATTCCAACAGTCATCTACTCAAAAATATGACCTGTAGGTATATACTATCACAATTTTCCGGTTCTGTATTTAGACAATTCGAGGTTTTTGTATGGATTCATCGTCTTTTTGCATGATAAAAATAAATTTTTACATATTTTTTCAAGCATTTTTTATAATCATTTTACACTGGCGCCAGAATCTTTGTCCCATTTTGTTCATAAACTACCACAAATATATGTTTTCTCTATAAGAATACACCAAAAGAATATACCGATCTTCATGACTGACATCCGCAGACACGGCTTTCCACAAAAACAGCCTCCCGCAGACACATTTCCTTATGACCACTCCCGCTGCCGCAGAGCTTCATACATGAGCACCGTGGACGCCACCGCCGCGTTCAGGGATTCCACCTGCCCCTTCATCGGAATGCGAATTTTTACATCCGCGCGGGCAGTCAGTTCATCAGACAGTCCGTTCCCTTCATTGCCGATAAAAAAGGCGCAGCCGCCCCGGTAATCCTGCCGGTAAAACTCCTCTCCTCCCAGATGAGCGGCGTAGGTGCGCACGCCCGCCGCGTTCAGCTTCTCAAGCACCTCGTCAAAATCATGGACGATCACAAACGGAACCCGGAAAATGGCGCCCATCGTGGACCGGATCACTTTCGGATTGTACGGGTCCACCGTCTCCCGGTTCATGATGACGCCGCTCACGCCCGCTCCCTCACTGGTGCGGAGAATCGTTCCGAGATTCCCCGGATCCTGCAGATTCTCCAGAAGGAAGAGACACGGCGGCTGTTCTCCCGCCAATATCTCCTCCAGCGTGCTCTCTTTCTTTTTCACAAGGGCCGTCACTCCCTGTGGCGTCTTCGTATCCGAGAGATGCCGGCATACCGCATCGCTGATCACCTCATAGCGGCAGCCTTCCAGACGCTCCCGGTACTTTTTTTCAAATTCTCCGGTCACATAGACCTCTTTCAGGCGCTCCTTCGGCGTCTCAAAAAACATCCGGGGACCTTCCACCAGAAAACAGTCCTGCTGCCTTCTGGCGCGGGCGCTGTTTTTCAGATTCATTATATTTTTTATTCTGCCATTTGACGTACTTGTTATCATAAACTTCCTCTCCGTCCTGTCATTCGTATACTTTTTTGACGATGAAGAACAACTTACAGATGACTTCATCCACGCTCTCCCTGTAATCGCTCTCCACCCACTCGAGAATGTACTGTGTGATTCCGATCACCAAAAAATGCCGCACAAAGTTATCCTCTTCTTCCTCGTCTTTGTCTTCACAGCCGGGGCGGCAGGCGCTGTTCATACTCCGCATGACGACCGGATAGATGGCCCGCCGCATATAGCCGCTCTCCACATTGACCAGCATATTTTTTATGATGATACGGTTGTCTTTCATCCAGCACAGAAAACGCCGCATGATCATCTCCCAGGAATCATGCTCATACACACGGCTCTCTCTGGTAAGCTCATACTCAAATGCTTTCGTCATCAGATCATAAATATTGTCAAAATAATAATAAAACGTCTGCCGGTTCACCCCGCACTGCTGGGCAATCTTCTGAATCGTGATCTTTGGAAACGGATATTTCCTGAGAAGCTCCATAAAAGCAATGCACAGCAAGGTCTCCGTTTTTTTTCTCATAAATATTTTCCTCCTGGTCACAGCCGAAGCTGTCATTATAACTGTTCTCAACGTATTCATGTATTTGATGTACCTGTATCAAAGTACTTTATAAAGGTATTTACAGAAGAAACTGCCGTACCGCGGCCCTTGCAGGCAGCCTGTACGACAGCTTCCTTTCTCATCCTTCTCCGGCAGACGGATAAACAGCCGCCGGAAAAAGTCATTCTCACTGATAAACGTCACCCTATCGTCAGGGTGATATCCGGAATGGAATCCACGGTCACTCCATCCACTTCTTTTACATGCAGCCGCAGGGTGTGCTCTCCCGACTCCAGGTCAGTCACATCCACCCACGGCGTGAAATCTGTGATCTTCAGTTCTTTCACATGGGACTCTGCTCCCTCCACCCGAATTGAGTATCTGTTATCACTGGAGAACGTGATCGTCTGAGCGCCCCGTCCCCGAATACTGATATCTGCCTCCGTGAATGAGAGACGGCGGGTGATCCGCTTCTCGATGGTCGCCTGCACCTTGACATCTTCATTGTCCTCCACAAAAATCGCGTCATCCGGCAGATAATCTTCATCCAGCTTGATATCCTCCTCATAATTCTGTGTCATACCCTCCACAGAGATATTTGGAAGCGTGATGGCGGTCATCTCCTCGAGAACATCTTCCGGCGCCGCGACAAGCACCTGTTTCGGCTCATAATCAAAAGACGTCATCTCATAGCCGGCAGCCGGTGTTCCCATGGACTGCAGGTTCACATTTACCATCTTGGTCTTCCAGAGACTGATCATCACATTGATAGATGTCGTGTCCATCTGCACCTGTTTGCTGTCGATGACTTCATTCTTATCGTTATAGAGTATCGGGTCCGCAGTGGTCGTTACGTCATGACTGATGCCGTCAATGTCCACCACCGCCTGAATCTCCTTCGCACTCTCGAGCAGATTCTCCGGCCCGGTCACCTTGACCAGATTCGGCGTTCCGGTCGTATTGCCCACTGCGTAGCCCTCAGCCGGACTTCCTTCCAGAATGATGTTGACCGGTACGCTGACGCTCACCACCGCATCCTTCTTGATCTTCATGGTATTGACATTACCCAGGGTGATTTCCAGCTGATTGGCATATTTTTTTGCGCTCACGTCGATGGGAACCGCATCCACCTCCGAGAGCTTGGAGAAATCCGCCACCGCCTGAAAATCAGAGGCGGACATGTCATTCAGCACGCTTCTCTTTCCCTCGACGGTGATCGACACCTCATCCCCCTCCAGCACCTCATAGGCATAGCCCAGGCTGGTGAGAGCATTTTCATTGATGATCTGCACCGGAATACCGCTGAACCTTTCCGTCCTGACCGGGTCGTTGATATTGGCGACCAGAAGCCAGATCAATATGGCGATAAAAACGGAAAGAATCTTCATCCCGGTATTATTGCTCTTTAGATTTTTTAGACTTTTTAAACTTTTCAGGTCTTTCACTGCGCAACAATCCTTTCCATTTCTTTAACACATCGATGCTTCCTGCCGGGTCCGGCCGGAGCAGATTCAGACGCTCTCTGAGCGCCTCCCTGTCCAGGTTCCGGTAAAGCTGCCCCTCTCTGGCAACAGAGACCGCGCCGGTCTCCTCGGAAACCACAACAGTCGTGCTGTCGGAAACCTCACTGATCCCTACCGCTGCCCGGTGTCTGGTTCCCAGCTCCTTACCCAGCTCCATGCTGTCTGTCAATGGAAGATAGCAGGTTGCCGAAACGATTCGGCTGCCCCGGATGATGACCGCACCGTCATGCAGGGGCGTGTTATGTTCAAAAATATTGATCAGAAGCTGACTGCTCACAATGCCGTCCACGGCGATGCCGGTTCTCTCGTACTCACCCAGCGCCACCTTCTGCTCAATGACAATGAGAGCGCCGGTCTTCACCTTGCTCATCTCAAAAGCCGCCCGGACGATCTCGTTGACCGCCTTCTCCGTGAGAAAACTCTTCTCTCCGCTCTCCTCGTCAGAGGAAAACAGAAAGGCACGGAAAAAATTCTTCCGTCCCAGCTGCTCCAGCGCGCGCCGCAGCTCCGGCTGGAAGATGACGATCGCCGCCATGATCCCCACGCTCAGTGAGTTCGACAACAGCCACGCAATCGTATCCAGCTGAAAGATCACGGACACCAGAGCAAAGAGAAGCAGCACGATGATACCCTTAAACAATGTCCATGCCCGGGTCAGCTGCAGCCATTTGATGATCTGATACACGATCACACTGATAATGATGATCTGTATGATATCCGTAATGCCGATCGTGGAAATCGAAAATCTGTATAAGTATTTTTGTATAAAGTCAAGAATCCCGTCAAAATTCATTCATGTCGTCTCCAATCTTATTCTCCGCTGTCTCCGGCTCCTCTGCGCTGTCCCCGGCATCGTCTTTCGCGTCGCCGGGTTCTTCTTCCGGCACAATGTCAGTCACACTCCGCTCTTCCTGTGCCGCCTTGATCTTCGGAACCGCCTTTACAAAATAAATGTATTCATCATCCTCAAAGGAGACCTTCTCAATTCTGGAAAAATCGCCAATCCCCCGGAAGAACTGCACGGCCGTCGCCAGCGCCATGGCCAGCACAATCTCCAGGAACACCCTCCATATGGTGTAATCCAGCTCAAAAATGAGCCGTCCAAACAAAAGAAGTACCGCCAGAGAGATATTTCCTATGATAATGGAAAACATCCATGCCTTCTCGTGAAACAGCCGGTACAGTATCGTCGATAAAAATACGACCAGACAGAAGGTGACCAGGATCACCATCAGCTTCCTGTCTATGACCAGAAGGCTGGTTATCCGCGATATCCCTATGCCGGGCTCCAGATTCTCCGTAGTCGTCAGGAGAGCGCTGGCGTCCCTGGTATACAGGCTGAAATAATAGATAAGGATTCCGGCTGCCATCGGAAGGATCCCGCCAAATCCGGCTGTCATCCCCAGAATGACCGGAAGAAAGTACTCCAGCTTCAGATAAAACAATACCGGCGTGAGTATGATGATAAAAGCATATCTCCCGTCCACCCTCACAAACAGCAGACAACAGATAATAAAAAACAGCAGGAACATGATACAGATCTCTGCCGATACCTGCCACAGATTCAGCAAAATCAGGCAGGCTGCCGAATAAAAACAGAAGGACAGCGGCAGAAATGCCTGCACCACAGACACCAGCAGAAAGATCCACGGCCGGTCCACCGCCTCATTATACTGAAACATTTCCTGTACCAGGCACAGCATGATAAAGGAAAAAAGCAGCTTCAGGGCAGGATCTGCATACGCCGCATGCTTTTGATAAAAATACTTTATATTTTCTTTTAAATAAACTAACTGTGCCATACGCAAATATCCTGTCTTTCTATTGTAATTGTTCTTCTTTCTCCAGGTATTTCTTCAGAGCGGAGAGATTCCTGTCATACTGCCCCACATGCCGCAGCATCCGGAGATATCTTCTCCTCTGGATCACAAAAGTGGCGATCAGATTCACAGCCATGACAATGACATACACGACGAGGATGTTGATGAGGATATTCCGATAGGAGAAAGCAAGCCCCTCCGTCATGATGTTGGAATAATAGCGCATCATATACATACCCGCGCCGCAGAGATAAGCGATGGTCCCCAGAAAAAAGCTGCCCAGCAGCTTGAGACTCAGGTACGTCCGCGGACTGTAGCGGTGCATCCGAAGCTCTTTCTTTCCCTCGCCCTCTTCATAGACTGCCAGTTTGGTCATCATATGAACCTTCGATACATCTATCATATATTCGTCCTTTCTGACCGCTGCCGCCCTCTATCCGGCGGCGTCCGTCTCCCGCACGGAGAGACCGGTGAAAAAATAAAGGCACACGCGGTCAAAAACCTCTTCTTTATCAATTATACGTAATAAGTATAACATGATTATTCCATGAATTACAATGACAATCTGGGATTTCTGATATAATAAAAAAATGCCGCCAGACCGGATATCAGAGATCCTTCCTCTGATACCCTTTCTGTGCGGCAATCTGCGTTACGTATCCTACATATCGCTTCTGGAGATCTCCAGAACTTTATAGCGGGAGACGCCGTCCGCGCTCTCCACTTCGATCTCCTGGCCGATCTTGGCGCCAACCAGCGCCTTGCCCAGCGGAGACTCGTTGGAGATCAGCCCCTTCATAATGTCAGACTCTGTGGAACCGACGATCCGGTACTCCAGCTCTTCGTCAAACTCCTCATCGTAGAAGCGGACTGTACTTCCGATGCTGACCGTATCTTTATCAAAGGCGGATTCATCGATCACCTCTGCATTTCTTATGATCTTCTCAAGTTCCTCTATCTTTGCTTCGATGGAACGCTGTTCATCCTTCGCTGCATCGTACTCCGCATTCTCTGATAAGTCTCCCTGTTCTCTCGCTTCCTTGATCTTCTGCGCGATCTCTTTTCTCTTTACTACCTTCAAATCCTGAAGTTCATCCTCCAGGGCCTGCATTCCTTTACTTGTCAGGATATGTTTCTTACTTTCCATAGCTCTCATCTACACCTTTCTTACAGTTACTGACCTGTCAAAAGTCCCCTTTTACACAATACTACAGTAAAGGAGACTCCACATAAGTTCTGATTATAATGCAATTTAAAATACTTGTCAACGAGAGGAAATCACATTTTCTCTCTTCCTTTTTACCATTTATCAGACGTCACATTTCCAGTGTACTGACCCGTCCATTTTCAGCATAATGGCGAAGAATACGTTTTCATTCTGCAAAGCGGAAGAATGTGGCGTAGTGGGCGCTACGCCGATTGATGACAACGCCGCCGTCCGGCTCCTCAGACCGGCGCCCGGCTCAAAAGCTCCTCCAGCTCCCGGAGTGTCGTCACCTGATTGACTTCCTGCCGGAGTCTTGACGAGCCGTGCATCCCCGCCGTATACCAGGCGGCATGCTTGCGCATCTCCCGGATGCCGGTGTATTCACCCTTGTATTCCACGCACAGCTTCGCGTGACGAAGCAGCATGGCAATCCGCTCCTGCGCCGTCGGTCTCTCCGGAAGAGGCTCCCCGGCGAGCGCTGCCTTTATCTCCCGGAACAGCCATGGATTCCCCTTGCTGCCTCTGGCTGCCATGATACCATCACAGCCGGTCTGTTTCCGGATGGCAACGGCGTCCGCTCCGCTGAAAACGTCCCCGTTAGCGATCACCGGGATGGATACGGCCTCCTTCACCTTCCGAATGGCCATCCAGTCCGCTCTGCCGCTGTAATACTGCTCTCTCGTTCTTCCGTGCACCACAATGGCGTCCGCGCCGCTGTTTTCCATGACCTTCGCAAAGTCCACCGCATTTTTATGTTCTTCATCAAAGCCCAGACGGAACTTCACCGTGACCGGATGAGAGACTGCATTCTTAATCTCCCGCACGATCCTCCCGGCGAGCGCCGGATTCTTCATCAACGCCGAGCCTTCCTGGTTGTTGACGATCTTCGGCACCGGGCATCCCATGTTGATATCAATGAAGGCAAAGCCTCTGTCCTCTATTTTATGTGCCATCTGTCCCATTAATTCCGGCTCCGAACCAAAAATCTGCACGCCGACCGGCGCTTCTCTCTCGTCCGTCTCCAGAAGAGGGATCGTGTTCTTATTGCCGTACCAGAGCGCCTTGGCGCTGATCATCTCCGTCACCACCGCATCGCAGCCCTGTTCCCTGCACAGCAGGCGGAAAGCCAGGTCCGTGACGCCCGCCATGGGACCCAGGATGACCGGGAACGGACTGCCGTATATCTTCCGCATGACAGACGCATTGTCCCTGGCTGTATTTTGTGTCGGGATATCTTCTCTATCGTTTCTGTTTATCATAAATAATCTGAAGTCCCTTCAATGTGAGGCTGGCATCATAATAGTCAATGCAGTCCGCCTCCTCCGCGATCATCTTGCCGAGACCGCCGGTTGCCACCACCTTTACATTTTCAAATCCACTCTCCTCGATCATCTTGCGGATGATATATTCGGTCTGTCCGATGTAGCCGAAGACCAGACCTGCCTGCATACCGCTGACCGTCTCCTTGGTGAGGATCGACTCCGGCTTGCGGATCTCAATCTCCGGAAGCTTTGCGGCGTGCTGCCAGAGCGCGTTGGCAGACGTGCGGATACCCGGAGAGATGACGCAGCCGATAAAGTCGCCGTCCGGCGTAATCAGATCGTAAGTCGTGGCCGTTCCGAAATCCACCACGATGACAGGTCCGCCGTAGAGCTCATAGCCTGCCACAGCGTCCACGATCCGGTCTGCGCCGGTCTCCTTCGGATTCGCTGTCTTGATGTTAATGCCGGTTTTGATGCCGGCGCCCACGATGATCGGCTGCAGATCAAAATACTTGATGATCGCGCTGGTGAAGGAATGCATCACTGCCGGCACCACGGAGGCAATGATCACATCGTCCACATCTTCTCTGCAATATCCCTTGTACTGGATCGCCTGCAGGATAAACAGCCCGTACTCATCGGAGGTACGGTTGATCTTTGTTCTAATGCGGAAGGTATCGCAGAGCTTCTTCCCCTGAAAAATACCAAAAGTAATGTCTGTATTTCCGATATCAATTCCAATTAACATTATGGTCCTCCTGTGTATCGTTTACTCCTGCCCTTCTTGCAGGAAAAAGACTTTATAATACATTTCAAGACTCTCCAGCAGCTCTCTCTTCTCCTGCTGAATCTGCTTGATCTTCAATACGCTGCCGATCTCATCAAAAAAGAAATCGTCCTCTCTGGACTCTGTGACCAGATTCAGGTTTCCCTTCTCATCAAACTCCAGACGGAGAATGCCTCCCACGTCTTCCGTGTACAGGACGCAGAGGATGTTCAGCTCCTCCTTCACCGTCTTTGGAAGAGAATCAAACTCGGGGTTAAAATAAAAAAGCTGTTCATAATGGCTGGCGCCGCACAGTATCTTTTTTTCCTCTAACATGATGTTCTCCTTTTTCTTTTTACGCGGCAGACGTCACACATATCCGTACAGGCCGCGGACCGAAACCTCTCCGCTCACCACGCACTCGGTTTCTCCCTCTGCGTTCTGCACGAGCAGTCCGCCCTCCTCGTCGATGCCGACAGCCCGGCGAACCAGCTCCTGTCCCCGACGGATCAGGCGTACCTCCCGGCCGATATTGACCAGGCGTTCTTCATATTCTTCCTTAAAAGAGGCAAAACTCTGCTCCTTTAAAAAACGGGAATACCGCAAAGAAAACTCTTTGATAACGTCCGCCAGCAGCGCGGCGCGCACTGTCTTCTCTCCGGTCTCCCGGAAAAGGGAAGTCGCCATACCGGAAAGCTCCTCCGGAAAATCTTCCCGGTTTACATTCAGCCCGACGCCGATGACCACATAGGATATCTCATCCATCTCCAGCTCCATCTCCGTCAGGATGCCGCACACTTTCTTCTCACACAGCAAAACGTCATTCGGCCACTTAATCTGACAGGACATCCCACTGTGTTTTTCCACAGCGGCGGCCACCGCCAGCGCGGTGACAAGCGTCAACGTCGAAGCAGCGGACGCCGGCAGTTCCGGCCGGAGAAGCAGACTGCAGAAAATATCCTCTCCCTTCGGCGAAGACCACTCTCTGCCTCTTCGTCCTTTTCCCGCCGTCTGCATATCCGCTGCAAATATCGTCCCGTCCGCCGCGCCGAGGGTTGCCTGTCGTTTGGCCTCCTCGTTGGTGGAATCGATCGAGGAAAAACAGACGACCGGGCCGGGCCAGATGTCCGCAGGCAGATACCGGCGGACGTCCTCCTCCCGCAGCAGATCCGGACTTTGCAAAAGCCGGTAACCCTTCCGGGTCACCGACTCAATCTCATATCCTTCTTTTTTCAATGCATTGATCCACTTCCACACAGCCGTTCTCGAGACGCCCAGCTCCTCACAGAGCGCCTGTCCGGACACAAATCCATCCCGCTGCCGGAGAATCTTCAATATTTTTTCTTTCATGTTCTCAGCGTCCCAGCGTCGCCACCATCACTGCCTTGATGGTGTGCATCCGGTTCTCCGCCTCATCAAAGACAACCGAATGTTCTGAGCGGAACACCGCATCCTCCACCTCGCGGATATCCAGACCCAGACGGTCCCGCATATCCTGGGACACCACCGTGTCAAAGTTATGATATGCCGGCAGACAGTGCATGAACAGGCACTGATCGTTGCCGGTATCCCGCATCATCTTCTCCGTGATCTTAAACGGAGACAGGGCTTTCACCCGCGCCGGGTATATCTCTTCCGGCTCTCCCATGCTCACCCAGACGTCCGTGTATATCACATCGGAACCCTTCACATCTTCCGGGTCGTGAGAGATCTCAATGACTGCGCCACTTTCGTCCGCCAGCCTCCGCGATACTTCCAGCACCTTCGGGTCACAGACCGTCTCCTCCGGTCCCACAGCCTTAAAGTGCATACCCATGATGGCACAGCCATACATAAGAGCATACATGACATTGTCCGAAAGGTCTCCCACAAAAGTCAGCTGCATCTCTTCAAGAGGCTTGTCAATATGCTCCTCCATCGTCAGGAAGTCCGCCAGCACCTGTGTCGGATGATCCGTATCCGTAAGCCCGTTCCACACCGGCACGCCGGAATACTTCGCCAGCTCCTCCACGATCTCCTGTCCGTATCCCCGGTACTCGATGGCGTCATACATCCGGCCGAACACCTTCGCCGTATCCTCGATGGTCTCCTTCTTATTCATATGAGAATTGGACAGAAATGTCACATGAGCTCCCTCGTCGGCAGCCGCCACCTCAAAGGAACAGCGGGTTCTGGTAGAAGCCTTGTCGAAGATAAGCACGATGTTCTTCCCCTTAAGCTCCTCGCCCTGCACACCGCTCTTCTTCTTCGCCTTGAGCTGATGCGCCAGATCCAGAAGATAACGGATCTCTTCCTTATTAAAATCAAGTAATGTCAAAAAATTACGACCTTTTAAATCCATTCATTTATCCTCCCAAGCTTGCCGCCCGACGCCTCTCTGCGCCGCTGCGCAGGCGGTGCGCGCATGCCTTATCTAAACTTTTTATCAAACTTTTCACATAATGTCAAGTACACTCCTGTACTGACCTGTCGATTTTCAATCTACCAACCTCAATGCGTCACATAATCTGCGATCAGGTTATAGTCCAGCACTTCCTTGCAGGTATCGATCAGTGCATTTGCCCGGTCCGAATACTCCTGACACAGGCGATCGTTCCGGTTCATTTTCCTGCCGCTCACAAGATTCCAGACGCTGCCGCTCTCCACTGTCCCGTCCTTTCCGATGGCAAAAAGCATGTCATTGTCGTTGGTGATAAAGGAACCTTTCCCGATATAAGAGATCTGCGCCACAAACCCTTCCTCCGCATTGAGCAGATCCTGCCCGAACACAAAGGGCTGCCCGATATCCACATCCATCAGGTTGGCAATGGTCGGCAGGATATCCACCTGCCCTCCCACCGTATCGACCGTCTCCGTCTCCCCCAGTCCCGGGATATGAATGAGCAGAGGCACGTTGAGCATCTCGTCAAAATTATATTCTTTTCCTAGAAACGCACTCATCCTGCTCTTGACCGACGGCGTCTCCATATTCATTCCCTGATGGTCTCCGTATATGACGATCATCGTATCCTCATAGAGGCCGGCGTCCTTCAGATACTGTATCAGCTCCCCGAAAGCCTCGTCCGTATAGCGGACAGTCTGCAGGTAGCCGCCGAATGTCGTGTCCTCGTCGGCCTCCTTCAGCTCCAGTGTCGCTAAAGACGCATCCAGCTCATAGGGAATGTGATTCGTCAGCGTGATCATAAAACTGAAAAACGGCTGCGGCTTCTCCTTTAAAATATCCACCGCCTGCCGGAACATTTCCTTATCCGTGAGCCCGAAGCCTGATACCTCCGTCATCTCCAGCTCTTCCTGCGAGTAAAAATGCTGGAATCCCTGCGTCTTATAGGCTTCATCCCGGTTCCAGAAGGTCTTCACATAACCGTGGAAGGCATACGCGCCGTACCCCTCTCCCCGCAGGATCCACGGAAGCCCCTGAAAGGTATTATCCACATAGAGACGGTAACACTCCCTCTCATCATTTGGATACAGGCCATTCAGCGCGGCGAACTCCGCGTCACTGGTATTCCCCACACCGGTGGTGGAATAAAAATGATCAAAGTAGAAGGTATTCTCCTCAAGCATCGCATTGAGATTGGGCGTCAGCTCCTGTCCGTTATACTCCGCGCCAATGACAAAATCGTTGAGGGACTCTGTCTGAATGAGGATCAGATTCTTTCCCTTCGCCACACCCCGGTACTTCTCCCCCGAGGACTTCGGGACGATCTCAGCCATCTTTTTCAGAATCTCTTCCTTATCCACGGAGCCCCGCTGCAGCTTGCCCACCACATTTACCAGAATGTCATTGGTATGGTACGTGAAAAACTCGATGTGGTTGACCTTCTGCACAGAGCGCAGGTTGTACGGATTCCATCCGTAATAAAACCAGGCGCAGATCATCACGATCAGAAGAACCGTGTGCGCTGCCATGTACGGAAGAAACTTCCGCATCCGCATGGAGGAAATGGACTCTCCTCCCTTCTGGCGCAGGCGGAAAAACCAGAGCACGAAGGGATAATCGATCAGTGTCAGCAAGCAGCCGGGACTGACCGCCGCCCCGATCACATTTCCATCTCCCGCAATCTGCCCCAGACTGGTGATCTGATAAATCTGATTGACAGAAATATATTTGCCAAAATAGCTGCTGTACGCGGCGTCCGCGAACATGAGCAGCGTCACGATCGTATATAGCACATAAAAAATCCATCGGCCCGCCTTTCCTCTTCCCATGGAGCACAGCTCAAAAATACCGAAAAGCAGAAGCACAGTGAGCGCCGGCACTTCATACACACGCATCATGTCCAGGCGGTCCGTCTGCCAGTAGAATATAAAAATCTTCAGCGCCAGAAACGGGTACGCCAGCCAGAAATGCCTGAGATATTTTGTCAAAGGCAAAGCCTCCTTTCCTTTTCCGTCCGATGTGTGTATGCCGCTGCCACCAGCAAAATATCTGTCTTTTTGTGCAGCGACATGGAAATTCAACACACTAACGTATCATAGCACAAAACGGGGAGGCTGAAAAGAAAAAAGTCCGGCTGCGCACGCAACCGGACCTCCTTGTCCTGATATAAATATCCCGACTGTAAATGCTATACATATTTCAACCATTTCTGAGAAAAACCGAATCCGTGTCTCACGGCTGTCTTTTTCCGGTCTCGATACCCGGAGCGCTCTCCTCCACATCTGCGGCAACCTCTTTAATGGAAGTCACCAGACCCGCCAGTCCCTGAATCTCCGACGGCACAATGATCTTCGTCGCCTTGCCGTCCGCCGCCTTCTCAAAAGCTTCCAGAGACTTCAGCCGGATAACCGCCTCGTCAGCTCCCGCCTCCTTGATGGCTCTCAAACCGTCGGCTGTCGCCTGCTGTACCTTGAGGATCGCTTCCGCCTGACCTTCCGCCTCACGGATGGTCGCCTCCTTCTTCGCCTCCGCGTTCAGGATAGCTGCTTCCTTCTCCGCCTCAGCCTCCAGGATCATAGCCTCCTTATGTCCCTCAGCGATGAGGACAGAAGACTTCTTCTCACCCTCGGCACGCAGGATAGCCTCCCGGCGCTCCCGCTCCGCCTTCATCTGCTTCTCCATGGCATTCTGGATCTCTGCCGGAGGGATGATATTCTTAAGCTCCACACGGTTCACCTTGATCCCCCACGGGTCGGTGGCCTCATCCAGCGTGGCGCGCATCTTCGTATTGATGGTCTCACGGGAAGTGAGCGTCGCATCCAGCTCCAGATCACCGATGATATTACGCAGGGTGGTCGCCGTCAGATTCTCGATCGCCATGATCGGATTATCCACGCCGTATGCGTAAAGCTTCGGGTCCGTGATCTGATAGTACACCACGGTATCAATCCGCATCGTGACATTATCCTTGGTGATCACCGGCTGCGGCGCGAAATCCACTACCTGCTCCTTCAGGAGCACCTTTCTCGCCACCCGGTCAATAAACGGTATCTTAAAATGCAGTCCCACGGACCACGTGCCGTTATACGCGCCAAGACGCTCGATCACGTACGCCTGCGCCTGCGGTACGATGCGCACGCAGGACACGATAATATAAATCACAAGTATAAGAACGATTACTAAAAAAACATTGCCGATTATATTCATATTCTGCCTCCTTTATCCAACAAAGTCCATTCCGGGCTCTGAGCATTCATCCCTTTACACGGTCTCTTCCGGCTCCACAATGAGCTTCACGCCGGATATCGCCGTCACTCTCACCCTGGTATCCTTCTCGATTCTCTGGTCCTCCCGCACACTCCTGGCGGTCCAGACCTGCCCCATGATGCTGACCTGCCCTTCCGCACGCAGATTATCAATGGTCTGCGTCACAATGCAGGTCCTGCCAACCAGGCTGTCCGCATTCGTCTTCACCGTCCTGCTGTTCAGATACTTCTTCGCCAGAGGCCGGGTGAGCATCAGTAAAATGACAGAAACCACCACAAAGGCCGCCACCTGCACAGCCACCGGCAGCCTGAGCGCCGCCAGCAGCGCTCCCACCAGAGCCCCTCCCGCAAACCAGACGGTCGTAAGCCCCATGGTCAATACCTCAAGAACGAGAAATACCGCCGCAGCGATCAGCCAATACAATACTGTCATATGTACTCCTCCCTGTCCTTGCAGCCTGCCTCCTGTCCGAAAACGTTCGACATCTCCCGCCGGTCACGCCATGAGCAGGCATCGTCTTGCTACAGTCCCATTTTATCTTATTTCATGACAGAAGTAAACGAAATTCTACTCATTTAATAGAAGCTTAACATTTAGTGTGATTTATTACATCATTGCTTACTATGATATGTCGTATAGCTTTGCATCAGATTTACAATCTTACTGGTTAATAAGTAGGTTAACGGAAGAAAACGCCCTGAGAACAGTTCCTGTACTGCTCTCAGGACGCTTTGGATTATAAAATCATCTTTTTCATACTGTTGCTAATTTCTTATCTTCAATTTTATTTAAGATCAGTTTGACCGTTTTTTCATCTAGCTCCTTTCCTTCCATGGATAAAATCCCTTCCATAATCTCCCGCCTTTCTTCCCGATGTCCTTCAAGACGCCCGATTTTTATACCTTCTTCTTTCCCACCATTATAGATCCTCTCCGAATATTCACACATCTCGCTGATTCCCCCTTCTTCCCGTTTCAGATAGTGTACCCGCCGGGACAACGCTCCCTGGCTCATGTCCTCCGGGTCGCAGGTTTTAAAGTATCGCATCAAAGCGGCTTTCTCTGTGCCGTCATCGATAGCTGCGTTGATATACAGGATATGTAATCCATCGTCGTATTCTTCTTTTTGTCCATCTAAATGTTTCCTCACCGGATCTTCCATATGCCCGGTCTTCCACAGGTTTGTCTCGCTGATGTAGATCACGTATACTTCCGGCATCTGGTCGTAATCTTTTCCTTTTTCGAGGTGTTCACTGTCCACCATTGCCCCGTACAGACGGGTGCGCCGGGCATGGTCGATGTCTTTTTTCCGCTGGATCTCCAGATTGTAGATGCGTCCCCGGCTGTCTTCCGCCAGGATATCCAGAATCGAATCTTTGGAGACCAGCCGGGATACCCGGTACTGCGCCCGCACTTCCACGATCTCAATTGTAGGGTCATCCATGAGAATACAGATGACGTGCTGACAAGCAGCGATATCTTTGAGCGCCACCATCATAAAGGTGTCATTCAACAAGGTCAGATTCTTCATACCCTGCAGTAAAAATTCCCGGTGTGTGATTCTGCTGTCACTTTCTCTTTTGTAAGTATCGGAATGTTTCCTGTCTTATTTTCTGATTCTACCACAAAAAGCATCTATTTTTTCAACTCCCTGACAGAAGGTATATTTTCCCTGATAAAACAAGAAAGAATCCTGCCCTGAAAGATTCTCCGCCTGCGGCAGGTCGCGGGAGCGACATCTTCCAATCTGCTGTAATGCAATCCTTACGAAGCGTTTTCATTGCACAGGTACGAATTTCCCATGCAATAAAAATATCCCCGGCATTGCGTTGTTGTCGCATTACCGGGGAAAGGGAAGCAGTGCGGACGTATTTCCCGTATTATAAATGTGTCCGCATGCCAAATACTTTTTATTTATTTTCTGTCTTGCTGTCCGGTCGGGCAGGTGCCGAAGTGGCAGGCGCTGCAGTCGCCGCCGCAGCCGATGCATTTGCCGTTTTTGCGGCGATGGCGCATGTAGCGCAGGGAGAGGACCAGCCAGCAAAGCAGGATTCCTAAAATGATGATGTCGCCCAGTGCCATTTGTTTCCCTCCATTTCTTCATGCAGTTTACAGTCACATTTTCAGAAGAGGAGTCCACCCACATGGTATACGAGCACTGCCATGAGCCAGGCGACCGTACATTGCAGGATAACCACGCCAATTGTGCGGACGGTGGAGTTCATTTCCCGGCGGATGGCGGCGATGGCTGCCACGCAAGGGGTGTAGAGCAGTGTGAAGGTCAGGAAGCTGGCGGCGGATAATGGGGTAAAGAGACCGCCGATCGCTCCGGAAACGCCGGCTGAGCTGGTGCCCAGGAGAACGCTCAGGGTGGAGACGACTGCTTCTTTGGCGCTGATTCCCGTGATCAGCGCCGTGGAGATGCGCCAGTCGGAGAAGCCCAGCGGCGCAAAGATCGGCGCCAGCCATTGTCCGATCATGGCGAGCAGGCTCTGCGCGCTGTCGACTGCCACGTTGAGCTGGGCGTCGAAGGTCTGCAGGAACCAGATGATAATGGTCGCCACGAAGATGATCGTGAAGGCTCTCTCGATAAAGTCTCTCGCTTTTTCCCACATGAGCAGAAGAACGCTTTTCAGGGACGGGAAGCGATAGTTCGGCAGTTCCATGACAAATGGCATTGGTTTGCCGCGGAACAGGATTTTCTTAAAGATCAACGCCATGATGACGCCCACCGCCATTCCACCGAAGTAGAGCAGCGCCATGACCAGGACGCCGTGGTCCGGGAAAAAGGCTACAGTAAATACGGTGTAGATCGGTATTTTGGCGGAGCAGCTGATGTATGGCACCAGCATGATGGTCATGTTCCGGTCTCTCTCGGAATACAGGGTCCGGCTCGCCATGACTGCCGGCACGGAACAGCCGAAGCCGATGAGCATCGGCACGAAGCTGCGGCCGGAGAGACCGATCTTACGCAGGAGCGTGTCCATCACAAAGGCGATCCTCGCCATATAGCCGGAATCTTCCAGGATAGACAGGAAGAAAAAGAGCACCAGAATGACCGGCAGGAAGCTTAAGACGCTTCCCACACCGGCAAATACGCCGTCTACAACGAGGCTTTTTACAACCGGGTTGATGCCGTAGACGGTCAGACCGTAGTCGACCCAGGACGCCAGTTTATCGATGCCGGCGCTCAGGAAATCACTTAAAAATGCACCGACGCTGCCGAATGTCATCCAGAAAATAAACAGCATGATGCCCGCGAATACCGGCAGCGCCAGATAACGGTTGGTCAGGACGCTGTCAATGCGCTGGCTGCGCAGATATTCCTTGCTGATCTGGCATTTGACCACCGTGTCTTTACAGAGTTTTTCAATAAATGTATAGCGCATTTCCGCGATGGCGGCGTTACGGTCAAGACCGCTGTCCCGCTCCATCTCGATGATGCTGTGTTCCACCATGTCCATCTCGTTCTGGGAGAGCTTCAGACGCCAGATCACGCTCTCGTCCCCCTCGATCAGTTTCATCGCGGCAAATCTTCCGTTGATGCCCAGTTTCTTGGCGTGGTCTTCCACCTGATGGTACAGACCGTGGATACAACGGTGAATTGGCCCCGGTTCACAGAAGTCGTACACTTTCGGGGTCTCCTTGTTCTGCGCCACACGGAAGGCGGTGTGTATCAGCTCTTCCACACCTTCATTTTTAATGGCGCTGATCGGGAGCACCGGGATGCCCAGCTGCTCTGACATTTTTTTAATATTGATGGAGCCGCCGTTGCTTCGCACCTCATCCATCATGTTCAGCGCCAGCACCATCGGAATATGTAAATCGATCAATTGCAGAGTGAGGTACAGGTTTCTCTCGATATTGGTGGCGTCTATGATATTGATGATGCCATCCGGCTTCTCATTGAGAAGGAAATCCCGCGTCACAATCTCCTCATTGGTGTACGGGCGCAGGGAGTAAATGCCCGGCAGGTCCACCACGGAGCCGGTCTGTCCGGATTTGGTCTGAATCTCACCCATCTTCTGGTCCACCGTCACGCCGGGGAAGTTGCCCACATGCTGGTTGGAACCGGTAAGCTGATTAAATAATGTTGTCTTTCCGCAATTCTGATTGCCGATCAATGCAAATATCATGTCTTAATCCTCCAGTTCAATCATTGCCGCATCTTCCTTTCGGATAGTCATATCATATCCACGAAGATGAATCTGTATCGGATCGCCCATGGGAGCCACCTTCATAACCTTCACCTTCGTCCTCGGGATCAGTCCCATATCAAGAAAACGACACCGGAGATTACCCTCGCCGCCCACGGTTCTGATCACTGCCTCCTGCCCGATGGGCAGATCTGCGAGCGTTCTGTGCTGCATTTTTTTCTTTTCCTCCATATTTTCCCCTTCCCTGACGCATTTACTGCGTCAATCATGGCAGATTTGAAAGTTCACTTTCAACTTATCATCCTTTTTCTAATTGAAACGCTCTGCGGCCTGCGCCGCATTTTTTATCTATCTGATATCTTTTATACACATATCGCAGATCCGTAAATCTGTCTTACATATTGAGCGCGATCAGATTTATGAAGTACAAACGATACAGCGTGTTCAGTTAGTATTTTTGAATCAACGTTAGTATAATCTAAATGAGAAAAATAATCAAGAAGCATTTTGTATAGAGCTCTCTTATACGGAGCAGGGCGATCCCCGCGGAACGTTTTTATTGCATGGAAACGCAAATTCCCATGCAATAAAAAGCTGCCGCCGGACCCGTCTCCGCATAATACAGACCTTTTCTTCCTCCGGCCTGCCTTCTGCGTCAGACGATGTCCTGCGACAGCTATGTGTCTATAAATTTTTCTGCTCTGTATTGTTACTTTGTCACGGTCACATGACGCGCGCCTCTACTGTTCTTCTTTCAGCCATCTTGCCACATCAAGAGCGTGGTAAGTGATGATCATCTGCGCGCCGGCACGTTTGATAGCGATCATATTTTCCATGACAAGCTTCTTCTCATCCACCCATCCCTGCAGGGCGGCGGCTTTCACGATAGAGTACTCACCGCTTACATTGTAGGCGGCCAGCGGCATCCGCGTCTCCATGGAGGCCGTCTTTAAAATGTCCAGATAAGCCAGGGCCGGTTTGATGATGATGATGTCCGCGCCCTCGTCAATGTCATCCTGGATATCGCGCATGGCCTCTCTCGGGTTGTGGAAGTCCATCTGGTACGTCTTCCGGTCGCCGAATCCCGGCGCGGAGTGCGCCGCGTCGCGGAACGGACCGTAGTAACCGGACGCCATCTTGGCGCTGTAAGCCATGATCGGCGTGTTTTTCAGTCCGGCCTCGTCCAGTGCTTCCCGGATTGCTGCCACATGACCGTCCATCATGTTGGATGGAGCGACCATATCTGCGCCTGCCTGGGCACAGGTAACAGCCGTCTTTGCCAGCAGAGGCAGGGTCTCATCGTTTAAGATCTCCCCGTCTTTGATCAGGCCGCAGTGTCCGTGAGAGGTGTACTCGCACAGGCAGATGTCCGCGATGACTACCAGCTCCGGAAATACTTTTTTGATGTGACGGATCGCTTCCTGAATGATACCGTGCTCATTATATGCTTCCGAACCACACTCGTCCTTATGTGCCGGAATACCGAAGAGCAATACGCCCTTGATGCCGGCTTCCCGAATCTTGTCCAGCTCCTCATCCAGCCGGTCGATAGAATACTGGTAGATCCCCGGCATGGAATCGATCGGATTTTTGATATTTTCTCCCTCGATGACAAACAGCGGATAGATCAGATCGGACACACTGACGGATGTCTCGCTGACCAGCGCCCGCATATTTGCCGTCGCACGTAAACGTCTTCTGCGAATCATTTCTACTCCTCCTTATGACTGATTTTCACAGCTTTGTTATCTATTATACACCGGATCCTCAGGAAATCCAACGGGGTGACGGGGAAATATTGCCTTCTGTCCGTTATGAAGATGGTAAGGAACTTCCCACTATATTCCCCGAAGCACTTCAAAGCTTCAGATACTGTATCATCCCCGGCCCGAGGTTCTCAGTCGGCCGGGCGATAAACCCGTGTTTTTTGTAGAAAGGTTCCCTGCCTTTGGCGCACATCAGGTCGAACATCATCGTGGTCCCCGGAAAGCCGATATTTACCACGAAGGACCGGAGGCTTTCCAGAATGAGCCCGCCGATGCCCTCCCCCTGCACTTCCGGGCGGATGATCAGATCCTGCACGTAACAGATGATGGCGCCGTCGCCCACGATCCGTCCCATGCCGACGGCCTTGCCATCCTTAAAAGCGACCAGGGTGTAGAGGCTGTTGTCCAGCCCCCGTCTCGCCTGGTCTCTGGAAAGTTTCGGGAAGTTTACCGCCGCCCGAAGCTCCATGTATGTGTCAATGTCCAACTGGTCTTCCACTAATTGTACCATGATTCAAAACCTGCCTTATGATCGTATTGATTTCGTCCTGTGACAGGATCCTTTCATGGGAAAAGGCTTCCGCGGCCGCCTGCTTTAAGATCTTCCGGCGCAGTGGCTCTTCTTTTATGCGGGATTTTACATACTCCCGCAGACTGCCGAGCTGTTCCGCGATCATCGCATAATGCCCGGGAATGGCCGCCTCGACGTCCCGGCGCACCTGACTGGAGACGGCGGGACTTTTCCCTCCGGTATTGATGCCGATGCTGATATCGCCCTTTTTTACCACTGCCGGAAAGAAAAAGGTACACTCCCCGGGGGCGTCCGCCACATTGACGGGAATCCGTCTCTCCCGGCAATACTCTGCCACCCGGTGGTTGATCTCCCGGCTTCCCGTGGCAGCGATAACCAGCGCCGCGTCGCTCAGATACGCTTCCATACTCCTTCCGAAGTCCGGTTCCGAAAGAGCGTCCGGTTCCGCCGGAAAAGATTCTGTCTTTTCCTGACATAAATATTCCTGCGGTGATGCCAGCTCTTCCTGCCGGGAGTTCTCCGGCGACAGTCTCTGTTCCATCTCCCGGAAATTCTCCGGCGGCAGTCTCAGCTCTATCTCCCGGAGATTCTCCGGCGGCAGCAGGGCGCGCAGTTCCTCACAGATCTCTTTGCTCACAACCTGCACCTTCGCTCCGTAGCGAAGCAGGGTCTCCACCTTCCGGAGGGCAACCTTTCCGCCGCCGATGATGACACATTTCTTCTTCTCTATCTCTATGAATATCGGAAAATACGCCATAGCTTCTACCTCTTTCTTCCGGATGATCTCCTTGCCCGGAGGGCAATCGCTCTGCCGGCTGTCATTTTTCAATACCGACGCGGGAACAGAGTCCTTCGTCAAAAGGATGTTTGATCTTCCGGATCTCAGATATATAGTCCGCCTGTGCCTTAAGCTTTTCGGAAGGATTTCTTCCGCTCATGACCACTTCCAGATGCTCCGGACGGTTTGCAAGGAAGGCCAGCACCTTCTCTTCGCTGAGCAGCCCCATGTCAATGGCATAAACGCTCTCGTCCAGTATGAGCATATCGTAGTCTTCCGCCATGCCGCAGAGACGATCGAACATGGCGTCGTTGCTCTCCCGGAGCGCCCGCAGCTCTTCATCGTTCATCTGGAAGGTGAACTTGTCCATCGGCGTTCCCGGCACTACCGTGATATTGGCCAGACCATCGATGATGTTTCTCTCGCTGGAGGAATCATCCTTCAGGAACTGGTGGAGCAATACTTTCTTGCCCGCGCCCGCCGCACGGACGCCAAGTCCCATGACACAGGTCGTCTTTCCTTTGCCGTCACCACAGTAAATGTGCACACAGCCCCGGCCGGAGGTGTCGTCTTTTAATCCGCCGCAGCCGATTCCGGATGCTGCCGGGTCGGCTGTTTTATCATCGTCCGTCTCCACGTTTTTTTCACCGGTTGTCGCTCCGTCGGCCGCCGTTGTCCCGGAACCGGTTTCTGTCCCTGTTCCGTCAGCTTCTTCTCCTGTCACTTTTTTCTCGAAATCTTCTTGTTTTTTTTTCTGCGGGTTCTCTCCGTCAAAGAGGATACGATAGATCCTGTCCATATCCAGATGGTTCCGGATCAAATCCGCCAGCTTATTATACTGTATCTCTTTATATTCCGCCACACTAAGATGATTTTCTCCCGGATTGATTCCTTTTTCCCGCATGATATCATGAACAAGACCAAAGACCAGTTCTTCGTTGTCAAAGATGCCGTGGAGGTAGCTGCCCCAGATGCGGCCGTCCGGCGTCATGTAGGCGTCCGTTCTGCCGTCCGACAGTTCGATCATCGGCACGGCGCCGCCCAGATTGGTGGTCGCGCCCATGTGGATCTCGTATCCTTCGAGCTGGCGGTTTTCCAGGTGATAAAGGTTGCGCTCCTCCCGGATCGTTCCGTGGATCCTCGTCCGGGTCTTTCCACCCTGGAAGACTGTGGAGGTATCCAGCAGACCGAGGCCGCGCATATCGCCGCCATGCTCCACATGGTCCGGGTCGTGAAGTTCTTTTCCGAGTATCTGGAAACCGCCGCAGATGCCGATGATGCGGGTCGTTTCCGCTGCCCGGATAATCTTGCCTTCCAGACCGCTCTCGATGAGCCATTCCATGTCGGCCATCGTATTCTTTGTACCTGGAAGGAGGATCAGATCCGGGTCGCCCAGCTCCCTTTTGTCTGTCACGTAGCGCAGGGACACGCCGTCGATCAGCTCAAACACGCTGAAATCCGTAAAGTTGGAAATGTGCGGCAGACGGATGACCGCCACATCAATGCCTTCGGTGAAGGTGCGCTGGTTGAGACGGTCGGACAGGCTGTCCTCATCATCCACATCAATCTTTTCCATCGGGAGGACACCCAGCACCGGTTTGCCGGTCAGATCTTCCAGCATCTTAAGACCCGGCTTCAATATCTCCACATCGCCCCGGAACTTATTAATGACGATACCGCAGAAACGGTCCTGGTCTTCCTGCGGCAGCAGCTTGACGGTGCCGTAGGCGGAAGCAAAGACGCCGCCCCGGTCGATGTCCGCCACCAGGATGACCGGCGCATTCGCCATTTTTGCCATGCCCATGTTGACGATATCGTTTTCCGCCAGGTTGATCTCCGCCGGGGAGCCGGCGCCCTCGATGACAATGATGTCATTTTCCGCCGCCAGATGCTCAAATGCCTTCATGACTTCCGGCGCGAGGTTGTCTTTCATCTTATAGTATTCCTGGGCGCTCAGGTTATCATAGACCTCGCCGTTTACAATGACCTGAGAACCCATATTGCTGGTGGGCTTTAACAGGATCGGATTCATCCAGTGGGTCGGCGGTATCATGGCCGCCTCCGCCTGCATCGCCTGCGCCCGGCCGATCTCCAGCCCTTCCTCCGTGATGTATGAATTTAACGCCATGTTCTGGGATTTGAACGGCGCCACCCGGTAACCGTCCTGCTTAAATACCCGGCACAGTCCCGCCGTCACAAATGTCTTCCCTGAATTTGACATGGTTCCCTGCACCATAATTGCCTTTGCCATATGCCTTTCTCCCTTCCCGTGTGATAGATTGATTTTCGCGCGCCACATTTTCCCGACAGCCGTCGTGCTTCTCCCGCAGCACCTGTGCGAAACCGGCCGAAACGATTCAGCGCCCGACCTCCTCCAGCGCCCGGCCAAGCTCTGCGATCAGCCGTACATTTTCTTCGTGCGCCTTTACGGCAATCCGCCAGTAATCTTCGCCCAGATTCTCATAATTGCTGCAGTTTCGTATCATGATACCCCGTCTCTCCAGCCGTCTGTCCAGATCCGTCACTCCCGGCGTCCGGAAAAACAGATAGTTGGCCCGGCCGTCATAGAGCGTAAGCGGCAGCTTTGCCAGTTCCTTTTTCATAAAGACCAGTTCTTCCTTTACCGTGCGGATGACCGCCTCCTTATACTCCGGACGCGACAGCGCGGCCATGCCCGCGCACTGGGCAATGTGGCTCACCGGCCATGCCTGTCCGGCACGGTTGACCCGGGCGATGACGTCCGGGTCGCTGCACAGCAGATATCCCAGGCGGGCGCCCGGTATCGCATACAGCTTCGTAAAAGACTTTAAGATCATCAGATTCGGATACGTTTTCAGATACGGCTTCACAGTGTACATTTCCTCTTCCTCGCAGATCTCCAGAAAACACTCATCCACCAGAACCCGGCAGTGCATTTCCTTCGCCCGCTCCACGATATCCAGCACCTGCTGCCGGTCGGTCAGCAGTCCCGTCGGATTGTTGGGGTTACACAGGATCACCAGGTCGATGTCCTCCGTGATCCGCTCTGCCAGATCAGACGGAACACACATGTCCTCACCCATGGGTGCATAGACCATCTGTGCGCCAGCCGCCGTCATCGCCTCCTCGTATTCCACAAAGGCGGGCACCGGCAGCAGCACCCTGTTCGGTCTCAGCCCGAACGCCAGCCGGTAGAGCAGATCCGCGCCGCCGTTTCCGCAGGTGATCCAGCCGGTCTCTGCCCCGTCCTGTGCCGCGATGGCGTCCCGCAACGCCGTGCAATCCGGGTCCGGGTAGTTGACCGTTCCCTCGATGGCGTCCACCATCGCCTTCCGGATATGCGCCGGAATCCCCAGCGGACTGATATTGGCAGAATAATCAAGTATCTGTCCTTCGCGGATGCCAAGCTCCTTTGCTTTCTTATATATATTTCCGCCGTGGGTGCTGTTTTTCATGATCGTACCCATTCCTTTCGTTTTCTCATTTTTTGCCCTTCCAACATGCGCGCTACACGACAGACAGCGGATTGCCCAGACAGTACACCAGCGCGTAGGTGAGGCAGCAGCACACCGCCAGCGTCAGAAACGCGCTCACGTACAACAGAGCATTGGTCCGCCGGATGTCCTCATATTCCACCGGCCGGATATCATCGCCGATGGTCGGTTTTTCCACCGGTTTTCCAAAATAATTGTGGGTGCCGCCCAGCTGGATGTTCAATGCTCCCGCTGCTACCGCCTCCGTCTGCGCGCTGTTCGGGCTCAGATGGGCGAAACGGTCGCGCCGGAATATCCGCACCGCGCCTTTTACGTCCAGCCGCAGCAGCACCGACGCCAGGATCATCATCACCGCCGCCAGCCGCGCCGGGATAAAGTTGCAGACGTCGTCAAGCTTTGCTGAAGCGTGTCCGAGGTCGAGCAGTTCTTCGTTGCGGTAGGCGACCATGGAATCCAGCGTATTCACCGCCTTGTAGGCAAACCCCAGCGGCGCGCCGCCGATGGCGATAAAGAACAGCGGCGCGATGACGCCGTCCGCCGTATTCTCGGCGATGGTCTCCACATCCGCCTTTGCCACCTCGCTCTCGTCAAGCTCCTGCGTATCCCTGCCGACCAGATAGGAGATCTCCTTTCTGGCTCCCGCCAGGTCGCCCTCTTTCAGACGGGCATAGACCTTCATGGACTCCCGCCGCAGACTCTTTGTAGCGAGAATCTGATAGATAAAGAATGTCTCCAGCACAAAACGCAGCGCCGGATGGATCCGCTCCGCCATGTACAGGATGCCCGTGATCACAGCAAAAGTACCGAGCACAATGACGACGGTGAGCACATATCCGGCGAGCAGTTCCGCATCCCGCTTCCGGGGCAGTCCCCGCTTCTTTACTTCCGCGTAGGAGCAGCCGTAGATGAGACGCTGCAATCCTTCTTTTATCTTTGTAATAAACCATCCGATTATCTGTACCGGGTGGATCAGCCTGTGGGGATCGCCCACGATCAGATCGATGAGAAATCCCAGTACCATCGAAACTATTAAATACATGTCTTTTCCTCACAGTTTCCTATTACACTGCTTCGGACGCAGACAGCGCCGCGCCCGGGCAAGTCTTTCATAAGCGGTTCCCTTCCCGCATGCTTTGCCGCCGTCAGACAGCTTTACAGGGTTCTCTGTGCATACGTCTCTGCCAGCTGCACAAAGCGCTCCGCCACGCCGCGGCAGTTATGGAAGTACAGATGCGGATAACCCGCCAGTACATTTCCCTGCACGTACATTCCCGTCCAGCTCCGTCCGGTCGATTTGCGCATGCGGCACACCTCGCCCCGGACTGCCGCTCTGGAATAATGGAACTCGTGGACGCGAAGCTTTTCCCCTTTCGCAAAAAACGGGGTGTCCTGCTGCGCTTCCATGGTCACATAGCCAAAGTCCATGGACAGCCGTTTCGTCATCTCCACATCGGTGAGAATGAGCCCCAGCATCGGCATGGAGCTGCCGTCCGTCTCGATGAGATTCTCACAGGTGTACATGAAACCACCGCACTCTGCCAGCACCGGCATTCCCTTCGCCGCCGCACTCCGGATGGCGTCCTTCATAGTCTTGTTCTCTGAGAGCTCCCGGCGGTATGTCTCCGGGTATCCGCCACCCAGATAGATACCGGCAGTATTTTCCGGAAGCGTCCGGTCTTCCACCGGGCTGAAAAAAATCAGCTCTGCGCCGGACTGCCGCAGGATATCCAGATTCTCCTGATAATAAAAACAGAATGCCTTATCCCAGGCCACAGCAATACGCGGGCGGCTGCCTGTCTGGCAGCTCGCTGCCGCACGGGCTGGCTTTACCCTGCGATCCGGCTCCGGCAGCTCTTTTGCCTCTTCTCCCAGCCGCAGGAGAAGGTCGAGGTCAATGCATTCTCCGGCCAACGCGCCCAGTCTCCCGATGACTTCATCCAGATTCTGAATCTCCGCGGCAGTCATCAATCCAAGGTGACGGCTGCCGATATGCACACTTTCATCGTTCGGAAAGTAGCCCACGACCTGTATCGGCAGTTCCCGCTCGATCTCCGGTTTGAGCATCTGATACAGCCCTCTGGAGCAGCGATTTAAGATCACGCCGCGCACCGGATTGTCCCGGTACTCAAGGATTCCCTGTATGAGAGGGATCATCGTGTGCGACATCCCTTTTCCGTTTATGATCAGAATCGTCGGCGTCCCGGTCGCTTCCGATACAGTGTACGTACTTTTTTCACTGCTCACACCGATGCCGTCATAATACCCCATGACGCCCTCCGCCACGGAAAAATCCGCCCGGCAGCTGTCCTTTGCTATCAGCTCCCGCAGTTCTTCCTCCGTGGAGAAAAACGGGTCCAGGTTCCGGCACGGCTGTCCGGTGATATGGCTGTGCAGCATGGGGTCAATGTAATCCGGTCCGCATTTATAGGATTGAATCCGCAATCCCCGGTCGCAAAGCGCCTTTAGAATGCCGCAGGTGATACTCGTCTTGCCGCAGCCGCTGTTCATGCCCGCCAGTAAAATCCGGGGAAATATCTTCGTTTTTGTCATTGTCTCAACTCCTGCCTGTTTCATAACGACGCCGCCACAGGATAAGATACGGCATCCCCGCCGCTTTGCTGCGTGCCGGTGGACGCCTTATCCCTGCGCAGGGCAGAATGCCCTTGCTATTCTTCCGGCCTCCGGATCAGCACACAGGTGATGCCCGCCTGCCGGCAGGCCTCGATCTTGATATCCACGCCGCCGGTCCTGCCGCTGTCCTTGGACACCAGCACCGCCGCCTGTGTCTGGCGGATGAGCCGGAGATTATCTTCCAGCGTGTACGGCGGCATCTCGCCGAAAACATGATCCTTCGGGTAACCGGCTTTCTCGCAGCCCTCGTAGGAGGCCGGCGTGTCCAGCACTCGGATATACAGCCGTCCGGCGGCATCCTTCACCTGTCCGGCGTAGACAGCCGCCGTGTTGACGCCCGTGGTCAGCAGTACATTTCCTTCCACCGTATTCAGATAAGCCGCCGCTTCCCCGGCATCCGCCACGGAAACGATGCCTTCATAGTCATACTCCGGCTGGCTTCGCTCATACCGCTCGTACGGGATGCCCGCCTTCCCGGCTGCCCGCCGCACAGTTTCTGTGACCACCTGTGCAAAGGGGTGGGAAGCGTCGATGATCTTCCCGCAGGGATTCTCCGCCAGCAGGCGGACAAAGCCCTCTTCGTCCAGCCTTCCGATATGCACGTCGATGCCATACGGTTCCAGCATCTTTGCGCCCAGCTCCGTGGCCACGGACGCCAGCACCATTTTCTTTTCCTCTAATTGCCGTCTTATCACGTCCCTCGCTTCCGTGGTCCCGGCAATCACCAATACGTCATATCTCATAATGACTTGATGATCATCGTCGTAAAGTAGCCGTACTCCCTGTCCGGCAGGAGCGGTCCGACGTACTCGCCCTCCATGCCCACATTGCTGATGATGATGGCATGGTCCTCTCTGCCCTTCGCTTTCAGCATCTCGTAGACTTCCTTTACGTGGCTGCCCACCTTCATGATGACCAGATTATCAAAAACATCCATCGCCTTTTCCACCTGTTCCAGCCCTTTTAAGGACGGAATCACGCCGAAGCCCTCGTTGCCTTCCACGATGGGGATGTTTGCCTTGCTCGCTCCGGCGCAGAAAGACGGGATGCCGGAAATCATCTGCACCTCGTAGCCCGCCTTGATGAGCTGTTTGTGTACATAGGAATATGTACTGTAAATGCCCACGTCACCGAGTACCGGCATCGCCACGGACTGACCGGCGTCCAGATACTTCATGATCTCCTCCGCCGCTGCCTGCCGGCAGGCTTCCCGCTTCGTCTTATCCTTGCTCATGGTAAAGAGAATGCGGCGCACCTTCTCCTCCGGCACGCTGGCCGCGCCTCTGGCGATATGTAACGCCACGCTGTCCTCTCCCTCTTTCTTTACGGGAACCGCCACGATATCACATTCCTCTATCAGCTTCTTCGCTTTCAGCGTCATCAGCTCCGGGTCGCCGGGACCCACGCCGATGCCGTATAATTTTCCCTTCATCTGTTTTTATCCTTTCTTCTCTGTCCTTTCCCGGGAACCTTCCGGCGTCAGATCTCCTCCGCCGCCTGCAGATGCTCCACGAAAAGATCCGCGATGCCGTCGATCTCTCCCATGCCTTTTAAGAAGATCTCCGTCTCAAATCCTTCCGCCCGGAGCAGCGAATCCCAGGAATCCGCCTCCGCGCCTGCCAGGTCATTTCTCGCATGGTCGCCCGCCACGATCATCAGCGGCATCAGATATACCTTGCGGATGCCCCGGATCTTCATGCGGCGGATCACATAATCAAGCCCCGGAAATCCTTCCACGGTTCCCACGTACGTATTCTCGTATCCCAGATCCCGCAGCATATTTTCAAACTGGCAGTAGGCGCTGTTGGCATAATGCTCGGTGCCATGTCCCATGAGAACGAAAGCCTCGTCCTTCGCCAGCGGCGCAGACAGCTGCTGCATCACGATCTGGCAGGCCTTCCGGTAATCTTCCTCCTCCGTGAGGAGCGGTTTTCCCACGCAGATGACCGGAATCTGCTCCTTATAAGGCCGGAGCATCCCCATCATCTTCTCGTATTCCATGCCGTTTATTATGTGGGTCGGCTGGCAGAGCACCTCATCGTATCCCTGCGCCGCCAGTTTCTCCATCACTTCCTGCGGATTATCAATCTGTACATTTTTTGTCTTCTTCAGCTTCCGGATGATCATGCCGGAAGTAAATGCACGGTAAAAGTCATACTCCGGAAATGCCCTGCGGCAGGTCTCCTCGATATGCACAATGGCCGGCATCGCCTCGTCAAAACTCGTCCCGAAGCTGACGATCATCAATGCTTTTTTACTCATCTGTCTTTGTTCCTCCCGGACCGTCTATGGTCGCTGTAAATATCATCACCGGATTATTGGTGTCCATGATGTGGTAGCTGCCGATCTTTCTGCCCCGGCCCATCGTCGCCTGGATCACGTCGTAATCCGCGTCATACCTGCCGAGAAGCTCCCCGGCTTCCGCGATGGTCTCCAGCGTCACCGCCGACACCGTGACCGATATCTTCTTATGAAATGCAGCGATGACCGCCAGGATCTCCTGAAGCTTCCCGCCGCTGCCGCCGATAAATACCTTGTCCGGCACAGGCAGTTCTTTCGCCCGCTGCGCCGCGTCTCCCTCGTACACAAAAAGATTTTCGAGAGAAAACTTCTCACGATTTTTCTCTATCAAATATACGGCCGCCTCATCCCGTTCCACGCTGTGCACCTGTCCAAACGGTACCTGTCTCGCGCACTCCACCGAGACGGAACCGGTGCCCGCACCGATATCCCAGATGATGTCATCCGGATGGATGTGCATTTTGTGGAGGATCAGCACCCGGATCTCTTCCTTCGTCATCGGCGTCTTTCCCCTCTCAAAGTCCTCATCGGACAAAAAGCAGGGGCGCGTCACCGGACGGGGATGCGGATTTTTGATCATCGCCACGCAGAGCGACGGAAATTCCTTTTCTGCCATCTGCGCCGGACTGCCGGACACCAGCAGCTCATCCTCATAGGAGAGATTCGCCCCGGCAAAGACTTCCACGTCATCCAGATGATACTCCAGCATGATCCGGGACAGCCAAGCCGGTCCCTGCTCCTTGCTGCACAGAAAAAATACCTTCGGATTCTCCGTCACACAGAGTGCCACCGAACCCGGCGTGCGGCTCCTGCCGTGAACGCTTAACAGCTTTGCGTCCTCCATAGTCTCCCCGAAGGCCGCGCCCAGCATCTGCATGGAACCGATGCCCGGGAGCACTTCCATCTCCCAGTCTCTGCTGATTTCCTGATGAAGGATCGTCCGGTACAGGCTGTACATCAGCGGGTCGCCGCTGACGGCGAGCGATACCTCCCTGCCCTGTCCGAGCAGACCATCGATGCACACCAGCGTATCCTGAATCTTCCCCATCGGCAGAAACTCCGCCTTCGATGTACCACAGACTTCCTGCAACATCGGGAGGATCCTCCTGGCGGCGATGACCGCGTCCGCCTCCTGCATCCGTTTTCTGGCCGCCGGCATCACATATCCGTCACTCCCCGGCCCGATTCCTATAATTGTCAAACGACTCATGATTGTCCTCTCTCTTCTATATCCCTGAATCAGTTCTGTCTGTATTTCCTATAAATGTACTTTCACCACCCTGAAAACACTCCCATATCCTTGCTGTCCCGGAAATGTCTCCGGCGTTTTCCACTGTGCCTCGATTCGCAGCAATCCCGGCATGCTTTACCGCCGCACAGCATTCAGAACTTCCGGCACATTTGCGCTCTCCGCCAATACCCGGTTCTCCGCGTCGAGAAACACGACGCCGACTCTCGCCATCCCGTGGGCGGTCTTCCGGCAGTGGGCGGAAGCTCTCTCCGCCATATCCTTCCAGATATCCGTGAGACCTTCTTCCTCCACGATCTTCATGGCAGCCTTCGTGGTGACGCAGGAATAAATCTTTTCAATCACATCCCGGGAAGCGCCGTGCAGCGCCGCATGTGTGCAGATTGTTTCCAGTCGTCCGTCCGCCACATGGCTGTGGGTATTCATGGTTCCGGACGCCACTTTCACCAACTTGCCGACAAAGCCTCCGATCAGGATGTCCGTAAAGCCCCGCTCCACGGCCTCCTCAATCATGAAGCCGATGTAATTGCTGACCTGCAGGATACAGCGAAACTCGCCGTACTGTGCTTTCAACGCATTTTCTCCTGTTGTGCCGAGCACAAACAAAATAGCGTGATGTCCCTGTCTGGCGTACATGTCAAGCTCCACCAGCAGGGAATCCTTCATGGCTTCCTCACTCATAGGACGGACGATACCCGTCGTCCCGAGTACCGACAACCCGCCAAGCACGCCGAGGCGGGGATTAAATGTCTTCTTTGCCAGCTCTTCTCCGCCGGGGATGGAGACAGTCACCACTGCGCCCCGGTCTCCGATGATCTTCCGGAGCGCCCGCTCCGTCATCTGCCGCGGCACCGGATTGATGGCCGGTTCTCCCACCGGCAGTTTCAGACCTTCCTCGGTGACAGTACCGATACCGTCGCCGCCCACAAAGGTGATCGCCCCGTCTTCCGGCAGCAGTTCCACCTTCGTGATGACCTCGCTGCCGTTTGTCACATCGGGATCATCCCCGGCATCCTTGACGATACCGCAGACACCCTTCTCTTTCGGAATCACATCCAGATACAGCGTTCTTCCAATGGGCGTCTCCACCTCCACCACTTCCGGGCATGTCCCGGTAGTCAGCCACAGCGCTGCCGCTGCCGCGCCTCCGGTCATGCAGGAGCCGGTGGAGAACCCTTCTCTCAACTTCTTCATAATTGATACAACATGGCGTTGCAGATCGTCGCCGCAATATTGCTGCCGCCCTTTCTGCCCTTCGGCACGATGAACGGCACGCCGGTCTTCTCACAGATCTCCATGATCAGCTCTTTCGACTCCACCACGTTGACAAATCCTACCGGAGCGCCGATGATGAGCGCCGGCCGGAGATTTCCCTCCTCCATCAGCTCATAGAGACGGATGAGAGCTGTCGGTGCATTTCCGATGGCAAAGATCACTTCGCCCGGCAGAGCAGCTCCCCGCTCCATACAGATGGCCGCTCTGGTGCAGCCTTTTGCCTTCGCCTCCGCCGCCACATCCTCATCGGACATGAAGCAGTGCGCCTCGCCGCCGAAGGATGCCAGCTTCTTTTTATTGATCCCGGACCACGCCATCCTCGTGTCCGTCACGATATGCGCGCCCCGCCGGAGCGCTTCCACGCCCAGCTGCGCCGCATTTTCCGAGAAACACAGATTATCCGCGTAATCAAAGTCCGCAGACGTGTGGATACACCGCTTTACGATGGAAAACTCCGGCTCCGGCCAGGTTCTTCCCCCCAGCTCGCTGGTGATGATCTCCATGCTGCGCTTCTCGATATCTTCCGGTTTTACAATCGCAATCTTATCCAACATAGTTTCTCCTCTTCTGGTTTATTTCTCTATGATTCCCGATACCGTCAGCCGATTTTCCGACCATTCCGGCATCGCACTTCTCTCTCATGATGCCTTCCGTCAATTTCCCTACCACTGCGGCATCGCATTTCTCTCTCATGATGCCTTCGCCGGTTCCCCGACCGCTGCGACATCATTTATCGTTCAGATCCTCGTATGTCCCGAAGTTTGTCTGTTCAAAACTCGGCAGTTCCCAGTACGCCTTAAATGCGTAGTCCGCGATGGTAAAGCCCATGACTGCGCCGGTTCCCTCGCCGAGACACATGTTGGCGAGAATGTACGGCTGCTTGCCGAGGGCGTCCAGTACCATCTGGCCTGCCGGCTCATTGGAACAGTGGGACGGGAAAATGTACGGGTCGCACGCAGGGGCGAGACGCACCGCCAGAAGCGCTGCCACCGAGGAGATAAATCCGTCGATAAAGATCGGCACCCGGCATGCCGCCGCGCCGATGTAGCATCCCACCAAACCGGCGATATCCAGACCGCCCACCTTGGACAATACATCCAGCGGGTCGGCGGCGTCCACCTGATTGCGGGCGATGCTTTCCCTGATGACTTCAATCTTATGTTCCAGCGCCTTACTGGTAAGACCCGCTCCCTTTCCGGTCACCTTCTCCACCGGCTGATGCAGGAGCACGGAACACACCGCGCTGCTGGTCGTCGTATTGCCGATACCCATCTCTCCGGTGGCAAACAGATTATACCCCTGCGCGGACAGCTCTTCGACCATACCGATGCCCACCTCGATGGCGCGCACCGCCTCCTCCCGGCTCATGGCCGGACCTTTCAGCATATTGTCGGTACCGTATTTGATCTTATGGTTCCGCACACCCGGGTTATCACAGTCCGTGGCGATACCGATATCCACCGGTATCACATCGGCCCCGCTCATAGCGGACATGATACAGATGGTCGCGTTATGCTTTGTCATATTCTCCGTGACCGTCTTCGTCGCTTCCTGCCCGGTCTGGGTGACGCCCTCCGCCACCACGCCGTTGTCTGCCGCCATGACAATGACCGCCTTCTTGCCAAGATGCGGATTTTTGTCCCCGTAAATCCCGGCGAACTGCGTCACCATCTCCTCCAGCCGTCCCAGGCTGTAGAGCGGCTTGCCCAGCGTATTCCAGCGGGCGTGGGTGTACGCCATCGCTTCTTTATCCAGAGGCTGTATCTTTTTCATCGCTTCTTCCAGCGTCATCTCAATCATCCCTTTCCCAATTATTGATCCCTTCTACTGCGGCCGTGTTTGTGCCGGCTGCCAGGACTCCAGCCGCGCCGCGGCGCATAAGCGCGTGATTGCTCCCGCCACTGTACCGTCTCCTGTCTGGCTGCCGGGGCTCCTGCCGCGCCGCGGCATATAAGCAACGCTCTATAACGTCCCGCGGCAGGGATTCACCCAAAAAATGTATATAATCCCAACGGGAATCCGGCAAATCTCGTGATGATGAGCACCAGCATGAGCAGAACGATCTCAGAAAGTTCGCTGCCCGCGCCCATCACATCTCCGGTGATGCCGCCGATCTTTCCGGTGATGTACATCCGGAACAGATACGCCAGTAAAAATAACACCGCGTACATCACGACGCCCCACCAGGAGAAGGCCACAGTCATGGCTATGAGTCCGAGGATCACCGTCCCGATGACCGTGCCGAGACTGACCGTACCCACATAGATGCCAATCCCCGTCTTTCTCGGATAGATCGCCTTGTACACGATGGCGCCCTGTACCATCTTTCCGGCAATCGGCATCATAAGGATCATCAGCCACCGCATGTCACAGCAGGTAAGTCCCACTACCTTCAACATGATGTCAAAGCACATGGCGATGCCGCCGTTGGTGCCGATGCGGCTGTCCTTCATGATCTCCAGCATCCGCTCCTTCGTCCTCGCCGAATAAATCCCGTCCGCCGTGTCCGAAAGCCCGTCCAGATGAAAGGCTCCCGTCACGAAGAAGTTGGCCAGCAGCGCAAAGATGATGCCGTAGATCTCCGGCAGGATCAGGCAGACCAGCAGGTAGACCGCCATATCGATCAGGCCGATGATCAGCCCCACCACCGGGTAGTAGAGGAAGCCCTTATGCATATCCTCATCTTTGACCTCTCCCAGATCCACATTGACCGGAATCCGCGTCATGAATCCGAGCGTCAGCAAAAATCGTTTTATCTGTGTTTTCATTTATCCAGCATCTCCCGTACGTCCTCGATAATAGTATCCACGATCCCCTGCGCCGTGTACACCGCCGCCGTCCTGTCCACATGCAGTCCCGCCTTCTCCGCGGTCTTTGTGGTGACCGGACCGATGCTGATGTACCTGGCCGGTACATTTTCCAGGTCATCCGCCATGGATACAAACGCCCGCACCGCGCTGGAGCTGGCAAATGTAACATAATCCACCGTCGGGATCAGCCTGGACAGCTCATCGGCCTTGCGCGTATCGACCACCGTGTGATAGAGAGACACGCAGGTATGCGCGATGCCCGCCGCCTCCAGAGCCTCCGGCAGCACTGCGTTGGCTTCCTCCGCCCGAAGCAGGAGCACTCTGTCTTCCGGCTTCATGTGCGGCACCATGGCCGCCGCCATATCTTTTGACGAATACGCCGTCGGGATCAGCTCGCTGTAAATGCCGTGGCTCTCCAGCGCCTTCTTCGTCCCGTCGCCGATGACCGCGAAATGCACTCCCTGAAAATCACGGATATCTTTTCGCATCATTTTTAATCTTTCAAAGAAACATTCCACACCGTTGGCGCTGGTCAGCACGATCCAGGTGTAGCTGTCAATCTCTTCCATCGCCTGCGCAAACGCCGGCGTCTCCATCGGTTCCGTCCGGATGAGACTGAAAGAGATGGCTTCCGCTCCCTCTTCTTTTAAGAGCGGAGATAACCGCTCCACCATGGAACGGCTGCCCGTCACCAGCACCCGTTTTCCGGACAGCGGCCTGCCGCCATACCAGGAAAGTTCCTCCGCAAGACGGACCACATCGCCCACCACAGTGATCGCCGGGGTTTTGATGCCCTCCCGTTTCACCACATCCACGATGGTCGAGAGCGTTCCCACCGCCATCTTCTGTCTTGCAGTCGTTCCCTCCTGCAGCACGCCCGCCGGCGTCTCCGGGTCTTTGCCGTTCTCGATGAGACTCTGTACGATATTCGGCAGGTTTTTCAGTCCCATGAGGAAGATCAGCGTTCCCTCTTCTCTGGCCAGCGTGCCGTAATCAAGCACTGTGGCGCCATTTTTATGACTGCCCTCATGCCCGGTGATCACGTGGAAAGAAGAAGCGTAATCCCGGTGCGTCACCGGAATCCCGCAGTAAGCCGGCACCGAATACGAGGAGGAGACTCCCGGCACGACCACAAAATCCACGCCTGCCGCCCGGAGTTCCTGTCCTTCCTCGCCGCCGCGCCCGAAAATGTACGGATCGCCGCCTTTTAACCGGACTACATTTTTTCCTTCCTTTGCCAGATCGATCAGAAGCTGATTGGTCTCATACTGTTTCTTAAAATGATGGGAAGAACGCTTGCCCGCAAAGATGAGTTCCGCGTCGTCCCGCACCTCATTGAGCAGAGAGCTGGACGCCAGACTGTCATACACGACAACGTCCGCTTCCCGGAGAACCTGCAGCGCCTTCCGCGTGATCAGGTCTTCATCTCCCGGGCCGGCGCCCACCAGATACACGATTCCTTTATTTACCTCCCGCGCGATATCTCTTCCAAGCCGCGCGGCCACTCTCTGCGCCGCATCCACTGTACCGATACCTCTGCCGGTCTCATCAACCTGCCCGCTCATTTCCTGTGCCGCATCCGCTTCCAGATGCGCCCGGCGCAGATGCACGCCGTCTTTTACGAACATGGCGTCCATGACAAAACGTCCGTCCTCTCTGCGGCAGTAAGCCGCCGCCGGCGCGTTACAGCTTCCGCCGATGGTCGTGAGAAAGGCCCTCTCCGCCGCCAGCTGGCAGGCTGCCTCCGCATCGTGAATGGCGGCAAGCATGTTTGCCATCTCCGCGTCGTCCGTCCGGCTCTCCACCGCCAGAATCCCCTGACCGGCCGCCGGAAGAAATGTCTCCGGCTCCAGATATTCATAATAGAATCCTTCTTCTTTTTCATATTCCAGACGCTCAATCCCGGCCGCCGCAAGGATGATGCCGTCATACCGGCCTTCCTTTAATCTGCGCAGTCTCGTCTGTACATTTCCTCTGAGCATCTTCACCTGCACCTGCGGATTCATCGCTTTGATCTGCAGCTCCCGGCGGAGGGAACTGGTTCCCACCACGCTGCCCGGCGTCAGCTCAGCAAGCTTCGTACCGTCAAGACTCACAAAAGTATCTCTGGCGTCCGCCCGGGCCAGCACCGCCCCGATGCCAAGCCCTTCCGGGAAACGCATCGGCATATCTTTGGCGCTGTGTACGGCAATGTCAATAGCGCCGGATAACAGCTCTGCCTCCAGCTCCACCGTGAACACCCCCTTGCCTCCAAAGGCAGCGAGAGAGAGGTCCAGGAGCTGGTCGCCCTTCGTGTCGATCTTCACGATCTCTATCTCCGTCTCCGGAAAAGCACGAAGCAGCGCATTTTTTACTATTTCTGTCTGAACCAGCGCCAGCAGGCTCTTTCTGGTTCCAATTCTAACAGTCTTTTTCATAAATGCCTCCGATTCATGGATACCGGCGGTTTCCGATCCCCCGTAACGGATCCCCCGCCGTGATCTTACTGCTTCCTGTCAGTCAATATTGGCAAATCCATATTTGTCCTCATATCCCCGTGGGGTGATCATCTTTCCATCCCGCACATAGGTGTTGGAATTACCGATGATCACAATCGAGAACATATCAATCGGCGCATTTTTCAGCTCACCCAGCGTGGTGATATAGGAAGACTCTTCCTCCCGGCCCGCATGGCGCACCACGCCCACCGGGGTATCCGCACTCCGGTATTTCATGAGGATATCCGCTGCCTTCTCCACATAATCCACCCGCTTTTTGCTCTTCGGATTGTAGAGACAGACGATGAAATCACCCTGTCCGGCGCAGTCCACTCTCTTCATGATGAGAGAAAACGGCGTCATCAGGTCGCTCAGACTGATGACCGCAAAATCGTGCATCAGCGGAGCGCCCAGCACCGAAGCCGCCGCGCTGGCCGCCGTCACACCCGGCACCGTCTCAATCTCCACATCCGCCTTCTTCTCATTGGCGATCTCCAGCAGGATCCCCGCCATGCCGTAGATACCGCTGTCACCGGAGCTGACCATGGCGACCGTCTTTCCCTCCGCCGCCAGATCAATCGCCATCCGGCACCGGTCCATTTCCTTCGTCATCGGCGTCGCCACATATTCCTTATCCGGGAAAAACTTCTTTAACATCTCCACATACGTGGTATATCCAGTGATGACATCCGCATTTTTTATCACATCAATGGCTTTCGCCGTCATATGTTCATAACCGCCCGGGCCAAAACCCACTGCGTATAATTTACCCATTACTTTCCTCCGTTATCTGCCGCGGCGCACCCGCCCGGCAAATTCTTTTATTATTCCGGCATATTGTGCCCTGCCGCGGCATTTCTTTATTATTCCGGCAGATTACGCCCTGCCGCGGCGTTTCTTTATTATTCCGGCATTACGCCCTGCCGCGGCGTTTCTCTATATCCCCGACGGACATCCGCCCGGCGTCAGTGATTCAGGCACCGGAAAAACATCTCCAGATCTTCCGGGTCGTTATTTTCCCGCACCCAGTAAAAGAGATGGTCAAAGGCTTTCTCCACGCCCTTATGTTCCGTCACCTTCATAAAATTATCCCGCACCTTCGCCATGATCGGCAAAGACTTCTGGAAAACCATCCACTGCTCGAACTGCAGCTCGTACTCCTCCAGAATACTGGTGGCCGCCTGCGCCTCCCGCAGCTTCTTCTGATTGTTCTCCTTCGCGATGCGGGTGAAATCATCAATATTGTAATACGCCACGCCGCTCAGCGACGTCACCTTTGACTCAATATCCATCGGCACCGCCAGGTCCACAAACACCCTCGGCTTGTCGGTGCGCATACATTTGCGGAGCCGGCTGCAGGTGAGCGTATAATGCGGACTCGATGTCGCGCTGATCACCACATCCATGGCGTCTATGTAATCATACCGGTCCTCATACTCGATGGTCAGAAAATTGTTCTGCCCGTGCTTGGTGCTGATGACCTTATTGCTTCTGGTGGTCACGTACACCTCCGCCTCATCAAGAGACAGAAGATTCATCAGGACGATACCGCCGATCTTGCCGGTGGCGCCGATGATCATGACCTTCCTGCCCCGCAGGCTTCCCAGCGCTTCCTCCGCCACCTTGATGGCCAGCGTCGCCGTGGACACCGACGTCCGGGACAGGTCCGTATCGGTCTTTACCTTCTTGGCGCTGGTCACTGCCATGCGGAAAAATGTATTGAGATACACCCCGGTCGTCCCGGCGGTCCGCGCCTGTTTGTGCGCTTCCTTCACCTGCCCGAGGATCTGATCCTCCCCGATGACCATGGAATCCAGTCCCGCCGCCACCTGAAACAGATGCTGGATCGCTTTCTTGCCGTGGAAGAACAGAAGATAATTTCCGATATCCTCTTCCTCCTCCGCGCCCGCGCACTGTAAAAGCACATCTTCCATAAGATTATACACAACGCCCTCGCTGGCGGACTCCGAATAAACGTACATTTCCGTCCGGTTGCAGGTGGACAGCACCACACACTCGGAAACTTCCAGATAACTGGTCATCTTCCGCATCATTTCCTCCTGCTGCTCCTTCGTAAAAGCAAACATTTCCCGGACGTGCAGAGGCGCGATCTTATGGCTGATACTGATTATCTGAATACCCATTTTTTCCTCCGTCTGACGCACACTGCTGCGTCAATCGCGGCAGATCGGAAAATCTGCCTTTTATTCTTTCGCTTTCCTGAACTCATGTGTAAATGTTTTATCATACAGTTTGGACAGCTCATACTCATCCCCGAGGAAGTCACCCACCACGGTGAGCGCCGTCTTGGTGATACCGGCCTCCTTCACCTTCTGCGCGATATTGGTGAGGTTGCCGATGACGATCTTCTGATCTTCCCAGGACGCCTTGTAGACAACCGCCACCGGCGTATCCTCCCGGTACTCTTCCCGCAGCGTCTCCGCCAGCTTGTCGATCATGCCGACACTCAGGAAAATGATCATCGTGGCATTATGTTTCGCCAGATCGCGAAGCTTCTCCTTCGGCGGCATCGGCGTCCTGCCCTCCATCCTCGTGAGGATGACCGTCTGAGATACGCCCGGAAGCGTATACTCTTTCCGAAGCGCCGCCGCTGTCGCAAGAAATGAGCTGACGCCCGGGATCACTTCATACTCGATGCCCAGCCTCTCCAGCGCATCCATCTGCTCCCGGTGCGCCCCGAAGATCGCCGGGTCCCCGGTATGCACCCGCGCCACGTCCAGTCCCTTCGCGTCGGCGTCTTTCATCACATCAATAACCTCTTCCAGCGTCATGGTCGCGCTGTTATAAATCTTCGCGCCCTCCTTCGCGCCCGCAAGAACCTCCTTATTGACCAGGGAACCCGCATAGATGATGACATCCGCCGCATCGATCAGTCTCTTTCCCTTTAACGTCAGTAACTCCGGATCCCCAGGACCGGCTCCTATAAAATGTACCATTTTCTGTGTTCTCCTTTTCTATTACAGGTATTTTTCTTCTTACTCTGCCAGCAGCACGTCGATCGTCTTCTGAATATCTTCGTCGGAGTGCGCGCCGGAGATAAACATCGCCTCAAACTGAGACGGCGCCACGTAGATGCCGTGATTCAGCATGTAGTTAAAGTAATCGGCGTAAGCCTTCGTGTCAGAAGAAAGCGCACCGGCATAATCTCTTACATTTTCATCGGTAAAGAACGCGCACATGAGCGAACCGATCTGATTGATGTGCATTTTCAGTCCGAACTTCTCCGCCCTCGCTCTGTAGGCGTCCGCCAGCTTCTTCGTGTTGGCCTCGATCCTGTCATAGATGGACGGGTTATCCCGCAGAAGATCCAGCGTCTTGATACCGGCTGTCGTCGCGATCGGATTACCGGACAACGTACCCGCCTGATAGACCTTTCCGGTCGGCGCCACCTTCTGCATGATCTCTCTCCTGCCGCCGTACACTGCCATCGGCATACCACCGCCGACGATCTTGCCGAGCGTCGTCATGTCCGGCTTCACGCCAAACCACTGCTGCGCGCCGCCAATCCCCAGACGGAATCCCGTAATGACCTCGTCAAAGATCAGCACCGTGCCGTTCTCCTCCGTGATCTCCCGCAGAAACGGCAGAAAATCATCATCCGGCAGCACAACACCCATGTTGGCAGCGACCGGTTCCACAATGAGCGCGGCGATCTGGTCCTTATTGTTCTCAAACAGCTCCCGCACAGAATCCTTATCATTGTACAACGCCACCAGCGTCTGCTGCGCGAAGGACGCCGGCACACCGGCGCTGTCCGGCACAGACTGCGTCAGCGCCGCCGAACCGGCCTGCACTAAAAGACCGTCAGAATGTCCGTGATAACAGCCCTTAAACTTGATGATCTTATCTCTTCCCGTGTACCCTCTCGCCGCACGGATGGCGCTCATCGTCGCCTCTGTGCCGGAGTTGACCATACGCATCATCTCCATGGACGGGATCAGCTCCCGGATCATGGCAGCCAATGTATTCTCCTTCCCCGTCGGCGCGCCAAAAGTCAGACCGTCATAGCAGGCCTTCACCACCGCCTCGATCACTTCCGGGTACGCATGTCCCAGGATACCCGGTCCCCAGGAGCACACATAATCTATATACTGATTGCCATCGACGTCGTAAACATACGCTCCCTTCGCGTGGTCGATGAATAACGGGTTGCGCCCCACCGCACCAAACGCACGCACCGGAGAGTTCACACCGCCCGGCATTAAATCCAACGCGATCTTATAAAGTTCCTCTGACTTTGCTGTGTTCATCATGCAACCTCCTTCTCTCTGTATCGCTGCTGTATGTATCGCTGCCGCCGGCTCATCTCCTGTCCACCGCCGACAAATACTCTGCAAAACATCTGTTTACTATAAAACACTTTTAGTAGTATACCATGAAATCTTTTCCGACTAAAGGTAGTTTTTGATTTTGGCAGTCAAAAAAGTATCTTTCCAGTGCAAAAAATTTTGTTCTTCTCTTTTTTTCTAATATTTTTAACAAAAATACCCTCATATTTTATATCAAATGACTGTTTTTCACACATTTTCTTCGAAATCTCCCTATCCCCCAAGACAGAAAAATGCACGTTCTCCGCACGGCGCTTGACACCCGCTTCTCTTCCATATATGATGGTAGAAGAAAGGAAAAGAATTATGGAGTTACGTCAGATTCAGTATTTCATACAGCTTTATCAGGATTTAAATATTACGAGAGCCAGCAAACATCTGTACATATCCCAGCAGGGCTTAAGTAAATCTGTCAGCCGCCTGGAGGAGGAGCTGGGGTTCCCTCTGTTCGAGCGCCGCACTTCCGGCGTCATCCCCACCAGAGAAGCCGACATCCTGTTCCGGCATTGCAGCAAAATAGCAAATGCCTACCACGAACTGCAGCTTGCCATCGATAATCTCCGCCAGAACCGGGTGCTGAAGATCGCCGCCTACCACGGTTTTGCCCTGTCAAACAGCAAGGACCTGCTCTCCGGCTACCGCAGTCTGTACCCGCAGTCTGAGATCCGCTATCAGGAAAAATGGAATCATGATCTGCCGGAACATCTGCTCTGCCAGCAGGCTGACCTCGCTTTCATGCGGGGACCGCTCCCCCGCACACTGACTTCCGTTCATTTGCTGTACCGGGAACCGGCCTATCTGATCATGGACAGCCGCCATCCGCTGGCCTCCCGCCGAAGCGTTCTGCTGCGGGAACTCCACAATCAGAATCTGCTGTTCCTCGACGACATGAACGAGGTCAACGAAACCATCCGCAAACAGACCTCCCGTCAGGGCGCGGTCTGTCGGTCGCAGAGCATCGCAGGCATCAACGAATTACTGCACACCCTTTACGGCTCCCAGCTCATCGGCATCGGCTCCCGGCGCATGTACCAGTACCACCAGTTTCCGGAGATCCACTTTGTGCCATTCGCTCCCGGCGAATACGAAAAATATCCGGAACTGATGCTGGAGATCCATCTGGCGATTCCTTCCGGCATGACGCCGGACGCCGTCACCCAACAGTTCATCGACTACATTGTGCAAAAAACACAACCGGAAGAACCGAATCCATGATTCTCATGATCCAACAAGAGATTTTATCAATAAAAAACAGGAGGAACCTCTCACATGTCAACCGCATACTTCTACCTGACCGGAGAAGGCGAACAGCTTGCCCGCAAGCTGGCCGCCTCTCACCCCGGCGACCTCTACGACAAAGAAAACTTTAAAACAAACCTGCAGGAAGCCTTTCACCGCTACGACTACCTGGTCTGCATCATGGCGACCGGCATCGTCGTCCGCATCCTCGCCCCTCTGCTCGTCCACAAAACGAGCGACCCCGGAGTCGTTGTCCTCGACCAGCGCGGTCAGTACGCCATCAGCCTGCTGTCCGGTCACCTGGGCGGCGCCAACGATCTGGCAAGGGAAATGGCTTCCCTCTCCGGCGGCGAAGCCGTCATCACCACCGCCACCGACGTGGCCGGCGAACTGTCCTTCGACACCTTCGCCAAAAAACACAACATGGCCATCGAAAACATCCGGGAGCTCAAACACATCAGCGGCGCCCTCCTCGCCGGACAAAAAATCCGCGTCATCACAGACAAACATTACCCGGATCTTATCAGCGACGCAGCGGCCGAAGCCGCCGGACATAGTTCCGCATCTTCCAACGCCGCCGGGAAAATACAAATCCTAACCGTTCAGGAGGCGCAAGAGCTTCTGGAAGAAAACCATTTCTCCAAGGAAGCGTCGCAGCCACAGACAAACCAAAGGGCAGCCGGAGACAGCAGTCCCGCAGGCAGCGCCCAGCGCCCGACGGTAGTCATCGACGAAGGCTTCACCTTCCCGGCGGCCCCGGACTTCCCTGTGCTTTACCTGCGCCCGCGCACCATCTGCGCCGGCATCGGCTGCAAACGGAACATGGACGCAGCATCCATCGAGGAAGCCCTTCTTACCACATTAAAAAAAGAGGGCTTAAACCCTCTCTCTCTTAAATGTATCAGCACCATCCCGCTGAAAGCAGACGAACCCGGCATCCAAACCACCGCAGACCACCTGAACGTCCCGGTGACCATCATCTCCACCGCCGACATCGAAGCACTGGACGTCCTCGCACTCGGCATCCAGCCATCCGAATTCGTCGCAGAACAGACCGGCGTCCTCTCCGTCTCCACCGCCAGCGCCTACCTGGCGTCCGGACGCGGACGCATCCTGCGGGATAAGGAGAAATTCAAAGGAATCACTGTGGCACTGTGCCAGAGCGACGGGGACTAAAATGGGGAGACGAAACGTCTCCCCTGAAGATTTTGTAATCAATTTCATCCATGATTTTTGCCCATTCCTCATCTGGTTTTGCAATAAGTCTTGCGTTCATTCTGGAAAATCACTGACCACCGGGCTCTGAAACACCTGAAATGGATCAATGTCTATACATCTGCTCTCATCTCTATCTCCGGAAAGATCCCATGCAATCGAATTATTTAATACCGTTAATTTTTCCCGGAAAGTATTTTCATCCTCCAAAACCTTAAAAACCCCACCGCGCTTTATAATCGGCTTCATATCATAAAGCCTCACCTGACCATCATTCATATAAGCATAAACAGTAAAATTGTCCCCGGCTACAGCCTGAAAAACTTCAGGAAAAAAATCTAAATTATTGTCTTTCATAAACAATCACCCCTCATTTACTATATTAATGGGTTTATTCTGTTTAATGGTTTGTTCTCCTTCGCCAACTCCCAATTTTGCATAAGCTCATCCTTATGAATCTCAGCCCATGCAAGAACAAACTTTAATTGTCTTTTGGGAAGTCCTCCCTTGATTATAACACCTTCATCAATATCAAAAATCGCTTTATATTTTCCATTATTAGTTCTTGTCAAGCTTTTATTTCCAACAAAAACAACTCTCCTAAAAATTTTAATAAAACTTATATGCCTTTATTTATAAAACAAGAAGTTATCCAGCAGGCGTCGCCTCTCTTGCATCTCTTTTAACCCTAAGGGTGCGTGGTTGCAACGAAATTTACCACCTCGAATAACTTCTTATCTATTATATTTCAAGGCTTTTCAGCACTCACCTCTCCATCTCTCCCAGCACGTCCTCGAACCGCAGTGGCCCGCCGAATAAGTCCAGTGCGCTTCCAATGGTCACGTCTACTCTGCCGCGGCCCAGTTCTTTGAGCCGGCGCAGGTCTTCCATGGAGCCCACACCGCCGGCGTAGGTTACCGGAATGCCGTCCCAGCGGCCCAGAAGGGCTGCGATATCTTCCTCGATGCCGTTGGATTTTCCTTCCACGTCCACGGCATGAATCAGAAACTCGTCGCAGTAGCCGGACAGTTCCTCAAGCACCGCCTCGGTGAGCTTCACATCGGTAAACTTCTGCCATCGGTCTGTGACTATATAATATGCTCCATCCTTTCGCCGACAGCTCAAATCAAGAACCAGCCGTTCCCTGCCTGTCACTTTCACCATCTTTTTCAAATTATCGTAATTAATCTTTCCATCTTTAAACACAAAAGAAGTCACGATCACATGAGACGCTCCCTTATCCAAAAAAAACGCCGCGTTCTCATCATTCATGCCGCCGCCGATCTGCAGGCCGCCCGGGTACGCAGCGAGCGCCAGACACGCCTGCCGGACATCCTCCTCATAATATGGGCTTCCTGCCGGATTCAGCAAAATGATATGTCCTCCGGTCAACCCGGCATCTCTGTACAGAGCGGCATAATAATCGCCATTCTTCTCCGAGACAAAATTATTTTCAGCAAAATCCCCCTTGTCAACAAGACTGCCGCCTATAATCTGTTTTACTTTTGCGTTATGAATATCTATACATGGTCTGAATCTCATAATGCTACCGTCGCTTTCTTATTAATTTTATTATTCCTCGGAATCCTCTTCTTTTTCCTTCAGCCACAGCTCAATCTGCCGCTCCGGGACCTGTGTGGATTTAGAGATGTATTCTATATCCTCGCCATTTTTGTACATAATAACTGCTACCCGCTTAAGCGCATCTAATTCTCCCAATTCTTTTCCTTGCTTGATTCCCAATTCTTTTCCTTGCTTGATTCCCAATTCTTTTCCTTTTTCTATTCCTTTCTCAATTCCTCTTTTCTCTATCGCCTGACTTAAATTACACATTAGCTCCAACTCCTCTCCAAATTCTTTTCCCGCCGGGATGGCAAAACTCTTCTCTAACTCCTGGATCTTATCTTCTTTTGATCGACTCAGTGAGAATA
>HHCFR02800__coassemble_1050_pt1 | contig 36585 bp, 33 predicted proteins | sample HHCFR02800__metabat2_high_PE_030 | metagenome-assembled genome bin HHCFR02800
TAATGAATTCTTGTTGTTTTTACAAATTTCTTTCAAATGTTACAATATCCTTATCATCAAGCAAGGGGAAACGATGCTTGATAACCAACATATTCATACATGTATAAGGAGGAGATTGTTATGAGTATTTTCAATTTGATCGCTGCTTTTGGCGGTGGCGCATTTGCTGCATCGATCGGTGCTCTGCCAGCATTTATCATGACTGGTGTGTTCGCGGTAGTTGGTGCTGCAGTAAGTATGGCCGGCGCGGCTGATGCCGGAAACATTCTTGTTAACTATTTCGCATTTGGTTCTTTCTTCGGACCACATATCGCATTTGCCGGCGGTGTTGCTGCTGCTGCATACGCTAAGAAAAAAGGCATCAGCGATAACGGCGCTGATATCGCTACTTCATGTGCAGGTCACAACGCACCTGACGTTCTGATCGTCGGCGGTATCTTTGGTGTGATCGGTTTCTTATTCAAAGAGTTCGTTGTTATGAACCTCTTTGCAGGAACGATTTCTCCACGTCTCGTAACAGACGCACCTGGAATCACCGTATTCCTTTCCGCTATCTTAGTTCGTCTCGTATTTGGCGGCAAGTTAAGAACTGGCGACAAAACAATCAGCCAGGGCGGTGCTTTAGGCAACACGATCGTGATCGGTATCTGCTACAGCTTATTAGTTGCCGGCGTTTACTTTGCAGGTCTTGAAGTTGTTCCGATCGAGACATTTGCTGGTTCTTACCACGTACTGATCTTCGGTATGGCAGCTATCGGTTTAGTATTCGCTGAGATCGGTCAGCCATTCTTCGGATGCCACCATATCGTTATCATCGCTGCTGAGACAGCAGTACAGTGCTACAATAATACAGGAAATGCATGGATGGCTGTTATCATGGCTATCGTCTTCGGTACTATTTCCGCAATTATTTGTGACGTTGAGACAAACCTGATCAACTCCGGTTCTGACTCCCACATCGACGGTCCTGCATGTGCAATTTTCATCATGACCTTCGTTGTAAATGCTTGTTTCCCAGCATAATAGAACCTTTCAGTGTTTCAGAATTTATGATGATTCATTAACAAGATACATATAAAAAAGGCCCTCTTCGTGAGGGTCTTTTTTATATGTACTGATCGTTTCCTGCATGTGCCGTGTGCTTTCTCACAGCCGTTCCATATACTTTTACACAGACGTCTTCTGAATCGCCGTCAATTCTGTTCTGCAATCACATATCCGTCCTTGATCACGGCTTTAAGCTCCAGGTCTCTGTCCCACAGCACCAGATTCGCTTTTTTGCCCGATGCGATAGAACCATAGTCGGCTTCCACACCGAGACTTTTTGCCGGATGAATAGTCGCGCAGGCAATGGCTGTCTCCAAAGGAATCTCCATCGTCCGCACCGCTGTCCGCACGCAGTCCGGCAGAGGTGTCACGGAACCGGCCAGAGAACCGTCAGATACCAGCGTAGCGTGATTTCCCTTCACCTGCACGTCCTGACCGCCCAGCGTGTAGACACCGTCCGGCATTCCTGCCGCCCGCATACTGTCGCTGATGAAAATCATGCGCTCCTTTCCCATGAGAGAAAAAGCTCCCCGCACCGCCGACGGGTGAATGTGCACGCCGTCGCAGATGATCTCCGCCATCACATGCGGGCTGTCCGCTGCCGCGCCGATCACTCCCGGCGCCCGGTGCGTAAACGGAGGCATGGCATTATACATGTGAACCAGATGATCTGCTCCCGCATCAAAGGCAGCCTTTGCCGAATCATAATCCGCATTGGTATGTGCCAGAGAGACAGAAACCTCTCCATGGACATCTCTGATAAACTGCTCTGCCTGCTCTCTGGACACCTCTTCCGGAGCGAGACCGATGAACTTCACCAGCCCATTGGCCGCTTTCTGAAATCTTCGGCAGATATCCGCGTCACACGCGAGGATATACTGCGCGTCCTGCGCTCCCTTTTTTACCGGGCTGATAAACGGACCTTCCATGTTGATGCCAAGGAGGTCTGCCAGCGACGCGGACGCTGCCCTTTTTGCCGCACGCAGCGCAGCATCCGTTTCGTTCGCCGCATCCTTTTTCATCTGTTCCTGCTCCGCTTTAAAAGCAGCGCCGTTATGAAGAATCCGGACCAGCTCTTCCACCGGCAGCGTCATGGTCGCCGGAGCGATGGCGGTCACGCCGATGGACGCCTCGTAGCGGGCGATCTCCTCCACGGCCTCTCTCGTCCCGTCGCAGAAATCATATCCCTTGCACCCGTGAAAATGCAGATCGATCATTCCGGGGAAACAATAGCATCCCTGCCCGTCCATCTGCTCATCCTGTGCCGCGATGATCTCCTCCGGAACTTTGCTGCCGGTAAAGACCTTTTCGATCCGGTCTCCCCGCACAAGAACTGCTCCCGAAACAAACTTCTCTTCTTCCGTAAATACGTTGACATTATAGATAAGCATTGTAATCTCCATTATTTTTATACTATTTGATCGCCGATAACGCAGCCTCGTCTGCGATCACGATCACGTCGGAATGCATCTGTAAAACAGAAGCCGGAACCTGTGGTGTGATCGGTCCGTATAACGCTTCTTTAAGAATCTCCGCCTTCTCTGCTCCGCTGACGATCACCAGAATCTTTTTCGCTTTCATGATCGTGCCGATTCCCATCGTATACGCCTGTCTCGGCACCTCATCCTCAGAAGCAAAAAATCTCTTGTTTGCCTCAATGGTGCTCTGCTGCAGGTCCACACAGTGCGTGCCCTTGTCATAATGGTCTCCCGGCTCATTGAAACCGATGTGTCCGTTATGTCCCATACCGAGAAGCTGCAGATCCACACCGCCCAAAGACCCGATGAGCGCGTCATAGCGGCGGCATTCTTCCTCCGGGTCTTCTGCCAGACCATTTGGCAGATACGTATTGTTCACGTCAATATTCACCTTGTCAAAAAGGTGCTTATGCATGAAATAGTAATAGCTCTGCTCGTTCTCTCTGGAAAGGCCTCTGTACTCGTCCAGATTCACACTTTTTACCTTTGCAAAATCCAGGTCGCCTTTGTTGTACCAGTCCACAAGCTGCGCATACATGCCTTCCGGGCTGGAGCCTGTTGCCAGACCAAGCACACAATTCGGTTTCATGATCACCTGGGCGGAAATAATATTGGCTGCTTTTCTGCTTAAATCGTTATAATCTTTGGCTCTGTAAATAATCATTGCTTTTCCTCCTCGTATATATCTCCGCCCATTATACTATGGAACATGTATATCTTCCACTATTTTTTTAATTAAATAAAGTTTCATTAAATAATACTTTGTTTTCTAATGTCTTCCGCCCTGATGGTGCTTTCCGGCGCCGCCGTGATGCCCGGCGTTATCGTCTCTGTGACCGCTGCCCTGGTTCTGATTCCGGCTCTGGCCCTGATTCCGGTTTTGGCTCTGATTTTGATTCTGGCTCTGATCATCCGGCGTCGCTGTTTCTTCTCCGGTCAGCGCTGCGATGCGATCCCGGATCTCCCGCATGGTCATTCCCCGGATGTCTTCTGTCGTAATGTCCGGGTCCAGCTCTTTCAGTTCCAGATACGCCTGGTACTTTCCATAAGACAGACCTGCCTCATGGGCATTTTCTACTTCTCCTTCTTCCACACGGAAACAGTGGGCGTTATGTCCCGCGGTACAGGTCTTTACATCAGAGAGCATCCGCTCACCTTTCTCCTCATCGTCTGCAACCACGGCGATGGAGATATCGGCGTCTTCCGTCAGATACTGCCGGAAGCTGTCACTGTCCATCAGCGTCTCCACGGCGTCCACATAATTCATAAACCGGACAGAAAGACTGTCTGCCAGTTCCTCCCCGTCCGCGTTATATCCCTCCACATCAATCACCCTGTCAAACCGGTTGATAGAAAGTTCAATGGAAGGATTGACATCCACACTGATCACAGCGGCGGAAGAAAAAAATGTATAGGAGCCTCCGGACAAAACAACCAGGAAAAGGAAACAGGCAAGGACAGGCGCCAGCCTTCTCATCCACTTGTTTCGTCCGTAAAGTTCCTGACTGTCACGCAATCTTTCCCGGCTGCCTTTCTGACGGCGCGCTTTGCTGTCTTCTGCGCTGCTTTGCTCCTCCTGACGCGCCATCTCTTTCATCTTCTCAGAGAGATACGTCTTTGTCGCATTTTTTAATTCTTCCTCCGCATGGATATCCGCAAATGCTTCTTTTATTTCCCGCATTTCTCTCTGCCTATCCTTCATATGTATCACCTCCCAGCTTTTCCCGGAGTATTTTTCTGGCGCGCGCCAGAAGTGTGTATACCGTATTAGCGTTCTTCCCGAGGATGTCGCCAATCTGCGCGGCAGTGTACTCCTCATAATAATAGAGATAAACCGCGTCCCGGTATTTTGCCGGGAGGGAAAGTACCGCCTCCAGCACATCCCGGTGATCTTCAGGCAAATGTTCTGCCTGCTCCGTCAGTGCGGACAGCGGTACCGTGTGTCGGCGAAAGAAGCTTTTCAGGAGATCTTTGCAGGCATTGAGCGTCACCCGGATCATCCACGCCCGCTCATGCTCTTCACTCTCAAAAGCAGTCTCGCTCAGCGCGTATTTCAAAAATACATTCTGAAAGATATCCTCGGTGTCCGCATAATTTTTCAAATGTATCATGCACAGTCGCCGAACCGTATCCGCATACTGCTCAATGGCTCTGTTTACCTCCTGCTCGCTCCGCATCGCCAAATCCCTCTCTGATGGTCTTATCTTTTATTTCCCGTATTGTTCTCCGTCATGGTTTTGCTTACCAGCCGTGATGATGACCTCCTCTGCCGCCGCCTGCATGATGGCCATATCCGCTGCCGCTATGATGGCCGGCCTGACGGGTACCGGCGCCGTTATTGCGCCATCCCTGACCGCTCTCCCCGTTCTCGTAGTGGTCGCAGATCCCGTTGTCATTTTCATCTACATAATATCTGCCCTGGTGATAAAAATCGCAGACACCATCTTTGTCGTTATCCTGATAACAGCCCAGAATCCGATTTTTGGTATTAAACCGATAGGTCACCTTTTCTCCCTGGCTGTCTCTTAATTTGAACACATATCCGTTCCCGGACTTTTTGCAGTTGTAGATCCGCAGGGAAGAAACATACTTTCCTGTAGACGAATCGTACAGTTTTATCTTTCTTCTCGTGATCTTCCGGTCGCAGGAATCGTCGGACCCGCCTGTCCACCATCCCTTTACCAGATCATACACCTTTTCATCCAGTTTAAACGCCTTTTTTGCCTGTGTCTGCACATTTACAGATGCCTGCGCATCCACATTACCTGTCTGTGCCGCCTCTGCCGGCAGTACCGGAAGTGCGCAAAACATCAAAACTGCTGCTGATAAAAAATACTTTCTCATTCTCATTTCCTCCTTTACCGTCCTGTTGGCATGGACAGCTGTTTGCTCTGCCATTGCCTGTTGTTTTATGCTTTCATATATAATACGACGGAAGGAGGAAAATCCTTTCACTTTTTTAAAAATTTTTTATTTCTTTTGATCGCAAGATTTTTCCTGATCTGTTATCATTATATTTTTTGCTCTTTACTTTGTCAAACAGCTTCTCTCCCCGGCTTTCGCTTCTTCGATTTTCCCACATGAAAACGGTCCAGAGCAGCCACAACCAGATTCCCATATTCTCACAACCATCCCGACCATTTCAGCAGCCAGTAAAGGAACCCGACCACCCAGCTCGTGAAAACACCATACAGGATCACCGGTCCGGCGATGGTAAAAATCTTGACGCCGATGCCGAAAACCTGTCCCTCTGACTGGTACTCGATCGCCGGTGACGCCACAGAGTTGGCAAATCCGGTGATCGGCACCAGGGTTCCCGCCCCGCACCATTTTGCCAGCGGCGCAAACCACTGGAGACCGGTCAGGATGACGCTCAAGAGTATGAGACTGATGCTGACCGTGATCAGCGCATTTTCCTGGCTCATATGAAACTGGCGCACCGCAATCTGGTGGATCACTTCCCCCAGAAGGCAGATGGCGCCGCCCGACACGAAGGCATGCCAGCAGTTGGTAAAGGAACTGAATTTGGGCGTCATCTGTTTTACCTGATCCGCATATTCCTGTCTGGTTGGTTCTTTTTTCATGTTCTTTTTCCTCTCTTTCCCCTGCGATATTTTCAACATATTTTTTCTCATACGCCGCTTTTGCTGCATCCCTGTCATCCAGCGCACTGACCTCTCACATTTTGCATAATGGCGAAAATGAACGGGTCAGTACACCATTCTTCAGCCCCGAAAAATATAAAACTGCAGGAAGCTCCCGACACATTTTCCGACAGCTGCCGCTTTGATAAAATAAGGGAATCCCTTTCGAAGCCGTGTCCGTCTGGCCAGGATCGGCACAATATTTATCACTTCCGCCAGCGCGCCGGCGAGGCATCCCACAAAGATTCCCGTAAAGAATCCGCCGGCGTTCATGAGCGCGGCAGACACGATCCGGGGAACCCAGGTCAGATCTACCGGATATAAGGACAGCACATTCATGGCGATAAGACCAAGCGCCAGGCTTGTCTCATATAGCGGAATCCGGGAAGCCGTTTTGGTGATGGCGGACAGCCTCGGAACGATGCCGACCAGACTGATAAACGCCACAAAGCCGCCGGCAGTGGCAAATCCCGCCGCAAGGGCCGTCCAGGCCAGCACGATCTCAGCAATCATTGTCCGCATCCAGTTCCTCTCCTTTTCTGGACGCTCCCAGAAGAAATGTCTGGTTTACGTCCCTTTCATACAGCCGCATCTGCACCTGTATGGGCGTCGGTTCGTTCGTCACTTTTTTGCCCGGCGTGTGGTTAAAAAATAAAAAGATGCCCACCGTCAGCCCGATGGAATAAAACAGTTCCACAAAAGTCGGCCCGTCCGGTTCCCTGCCAAGAAATGTCTCATAAAGCTGCGCAAAAACCCGGCTCATATCCACATCATTGTTATACCCCATAATGGAGATTCCCATACCGAGGAAACAGGTGATACAGATAAAAAGGATCTTTCCCCTCTGCAGCCAGCGGGCGGGCTGTTGCTGCGGATCTCTATAATAGATGACGAAATCTTCTTCCCCCATATTTTTGATCTCCGCCTCCGGCACTGCCTCCGCGATGGCCTGTATCAAAACGAGGATGGACATAAATGCTCTGCCATCCTCCTTTTCCTTAAATCTATATATCTCGATACCATTGATTTTATTCTGCACATTCCTGTCTTTGCAGTATACGGAACAGATGTCTCTGATCGTCACCTTGGGGTCATTCAGGTAATAGCTCTGTTCCGTATGCAGATAAACAACCGGCCTTTCCATGTTTTCTCCTTTCCTGACGCATTTACTGCGTCAATAATGGTAGATTTGACAGTTTGCTTTTAAACTTTTCCTCCCGTTCTCACTGCCTGATTTTCAACACAGAGAAAGTATGCGCCGGATACCAAAAATTATACACGATAACAAACAGCCACGTTTTCCGGCGAGCACACCGGTCATACGTTGCGGAGCTTTTCCAGTATCTTCTTTTCCAGACGGGACACCTGTACCTGGGAGATGCCGAGAACCTGCGCCACCGCCGTTTGTGTCTTATTCTCAAAATATCTCATCTCGATCAGTTTTTTCTCCTGCTCATTCAGGTGGGAGAGAAGTTGGGAAATGTACATCCGGTTTACCGCCTCCTCGATCTCATCTGTCTGTTTTTCAATCTTGTCTTCCAGATGGATCTCATCCCCGTCGCTCTGATAGATGACCTGATGAAGCGAGCTGATCTCCTGACCGGACTCCATCGCCATAAGAATGTCCGCCTCGTCAATCTGCAAAGTGACAGAGATCTCCTGCAGCGTCGGCTCCCGGTGATATTCCTTCTGATACAGCTCCTTTTCCTTTTTCACTTTATAATGAATCTCCTTCAGGCTGCGGCTCACTTTTACCATGCCGTCATCCCGCAGGAAACGTTTGATCTCTCCCATGATCAGTGGGACCGCGTAAGTGGAAAATTTGACATCCCGGCTCAGATCAAAGTGGTCGATGCATTTCAGCAGCCCGATACTTCCGATCTGAAACAGATCTTCACTGTCGTAACCCCGGCCCTGAAATCGCCGGACAACACTCCAGATCAACCCTACATTTTCTTCCACCAGACGGGAACGTGCTTCCATATCTCCTTCTTTTGCCTGTCTGATCAACGCACAGGTATGTTCCACTTCTCTCCTCCCATTTTTTTTGTCAGAGAAACACAGGTTCCTCTCCCCGGCTCACTCTCCACCTCCACATGGTCTGTAAACGCTTCCATAAAGGTAAATCCCATCCCCGAGCGCTCCTGGTCTTCCCTGGTCGTATACAGCGGCTCCATGGATTTCTTTATGTCCGCGATCCCCACGCCAAAATCCCGGATATGTACAGTCACCTCATTTTTCTTTCTCTCCAGCGTCAGGCGTATCTCTCCCCGTCCTTCCGGATAGGCATGGATGATGGCGTTGGTCACAGCCTCGGACACGGCGGTCTTAAAGTCAGAAAGTTCTTCCACCGTAGGATTCAGGACAGCGGCAAAGGCTGCCGCCGTCACCCTGCTGATCCTCTCGTTTTCCGGACTGCTCGCAAAGACAGCCTCCAGCCGGTTGGTATCGCCGATACTCGTCTTCATTCATAAACCTCCTTCATCTCTTCAATCGTCTCCAGCACCTCCACCTGCTGCAGGATCCCGGACATTCTCCACATTTTCTGCATGGACGGACTGCCGCCGAACAGGTACACTCTGCCGCCAATCGGTCCGACCTGTCTGATCCGCCCGAGAATGAGCCCGATTCCGGAGCTGTCCATAAAGTTTGTGCCGGTAAAATCAAAGATCACATCCCGCACGCATGCTTTCAGAAACATCATCTCACATTCCTCACGGATCTCTTCCGCCTGACAGTGATCGATTTCTCCCGGCAGCCGAATGACCAGACATTGATTTTTTACATGACAGTATTTCATGCTCTCACTCCTGTTCTTTTTATTTTTCTGCTGGCACATTTCTTCTGACACAGCGTTTTGTCATGACATTTTCCTGTTGTCACAGAAATTCTTCTCCTCAGACATCATAGCGAAAACAAAAAAATAAGTCCGACAAATCCTGTCGAACTTATTTTTTATCTTCTTTATTCTTCTGTCTGTTATTTTGTGAGAATCCTGTAAAACAGGAGCCTCCGCCTGCGGCATATTCTGAACAACCCGCCTGCCGTCCCCGGAAATGTCCGTCAGCAGAACTCCTTAGTTGTTATCCTCTTCACGGTCTGTTCTGCTGCTTCTCTGAGCACCGTCTTCTTCGGTGTTCTCCTCATCGGCATCGCCGTTCTCCTCTTCGTCGGCGTCGTTATTCTTGTTATCGTTCTTATTCTCATCGTCGGCATTGTCGTTCTCATCAGCATTCTTGTTGTTCTTTGCCTTGCCGCCGTTCTCTTTTTCGTATTCTTCCGCTGCTTCTCTGGCCGCGTCTACCAGCATATCCAGACCACGGTTCGCCGCATCACGAACCAGCGCGTCATCATCCGAGTTATTGATGATCTCATAGAAATACGGTTTCGCCTTATCCATGTCATCCAGCTGCTTATAACACATAGCCAGACGATAGAGGATCTCATAGTCGTTATCGCTGTACTTATAGGCATCCTTCAGATCTTCGAGCGCCTCGTCATACTTATACGTATTATACAGAGCCTCGCCGCTCTCGTAGAGCTGTCTGGAAGCCTGCTCGTAAGCGTTCTCCTTCATGGAATTATACAGATCTTTTGCTGTGTCAGACGGCAGTGCGTTCTCCTTGACATTGGCAAGCTCCTTGGCGCACTCCACATAATCGCTGTCCGTGTAAGCCTGGCTGGCCTTGATCAGAGAATCATACATACTGTCCTGACCGTCGCTGCCTTCGTATACGCTGATACGCTCTGTCAGATCCTTGTTCTCATTCTCCAGAGACTCCTTGTCGCTCTGCAGCTGGCTGATCTCTCCGTCCTTCTGGTCTACTGTCTCGTTGTACTCTTTTCTGAGATTATTGTAATCCACGCTGACACCGGCACGAACGCTCGGGATGACGAGCACAAACATGGCGACCACACCGATGGCAAGACCGATGAGCATATACACAAACTGCTTCCATGTCTCCTTGCTCGGATCCTCATAATGATCTACCGGGCGGACATTCTTCAGATTCTCATTGTCCGGCTTCAGGTTATCCACCGGAATGGTCTCCGCCGCCGCCATCGGGTTCTCCCCGAGTTCCATGAGGAAACGTCTCGCTGTCGTATTATAATTGTCAATGGCCAGCGCATTGTTGATGTCTGTCTTCGCCGCGGCGTTATCTCCGGCCCGCATGTGAAGCAGGGCAAACAGAAGATGTCCCCGCACAAAATTCGGCGTGACACTTAAAACCTTCTTGATCTGGATCATTGCCAGGTCATCGCTGCCCTGTTTGGCGTATACGAGAGCCTGGTTGAACTTCTTCGCTGTCTCGTTGATCTCCTCAAATACCGCCGGATGCTCTTCCATCTCTTTGATATACTTGTTGGCAGCGTTCTCTTCCACAGAATTCAGCTTCGCGCTGATCTTCCACTGGATATACGCTTTTCCACCCTCTCCCATCTCGTAGTATACAAGACCGAGAAGGTTTCTCGCATCCTTGTGCTCCTTATTGTAAGTGAGCGCCTTCTTAAGCTGTGCCGCAGCGCCGCTCAGATCATGCATCTGCGCCTTCTCCAGACCGATATTGTAATAATAGTTGGCTGTATTGCACGCTCTCGCAATATGTTTATTATCAAAACCGCAGCAGGTACAGAACCCATCAGCCCCCACTGTACGGCCGCACTTTACACACTTCATGTGACTTCCTCCTACACATTTCTCAATCGCTGTGAACTGACGGGAAAACTATTTCTCGTTTTTACTGCTGCTCTGTTTCTTTACCAGCTCTTCTACCAGATCTGTGATATCCTTCACATCGTCATCAAAGAGGTTCTCCTCTCCTACTTCCACTCCTACAGCCGGTTTAAACTTCTTAAGCTCAAGATTAAAATCAATCATGGGAATCCTCACTTTCTATATGCACGAACCGCCTCTTGATCTCTCCCACCAGATAAAGGGAACCGAGACATAACAGGCGTGTCTCCTTATCTTCACAATGCAGGGCGGCGTCAAATGCCTCCTCTGCTCTCTCAAAAATATGGCAGGGAACGTCTGTCACCTGACGAAAACACCGCAGGATCTCCCCGGTATCCGCTCCTCTTACTTCCTCTGCCTTCGTAATATAAATCTCCTGCCATGGAAGCTCTCCCAACATGTGGATCATGCCGGTATAATCCTTATCTCCGCATACGGCAAAAAGCAGCCGCCATCTGCCGCCCTTTCCGGCGACGGTCTGACACAGCCTCTCCACGGCTCCCGGGTTATGGGCGCCATCCACATACACACGGGGAATGATCTCTTCCATCCTGCCTTCCCATCGCATCTGCAGCAGGCCGTTCTGAATACTCTCTCTGTCCAGACCGGGCAGAAGTACTCTGGCAGCCACCACAGCCAGCGCGGCATTATAAATCTGATAATCCGCCGTATCCGCGATACGCAGAAGACTATCCTTATAATAACTACTATTGATGGAAAAATCAATCGTATTCTCTGTTTTTTTTAAAATTGTTATTCTTTCAGAACGAATTCTGTAAATATGAGAATTTTTTCTTTCAGCTTTCTTTCTGATCACAGGAAAAGCGCCGTTATCTTCGTCGAGAACTACCACCGGAACCCCTTCTTTTAGGATACCCGCCTTCTCGGCGGCGATCTCCTCGATCGTATCCCCGAGAATCGCCGTGTGATCAAGGCTTATGGACGTAATGACCGACAAAAGAGGCTTTGTCAGCACCGTGGCGTCCAGCCGCCCGCCAAGTCCGGTCTCCATGATGCAGTAGTCCACATTCTTTCCGGAAAAAATGAGCAGGCTCATGAGAAATAAGATCTCAAAATACGTGAGCGGCTGCCGGTCGTCAGACCAGTTCTGACTCCCGGTCTCTCCCACACCGCAGTCGGCGCCATACATACCGTTCTGTCCCGCCGCGTCAGCACCCTGCGCACACGGCGCACACGGCGGCAGCAGCGCCTTCACCTGCTCCCAGGCTTCGATCAACTCTTCATCCGGACACATCCGGAAATCAATGCGGAATCTCTCATTCATGCGCACCAGATGGGGTGAAGTAAAGAGCGCAGTCCGGTACCCTGCTGCCCGCAAAATGGCATCCAAAAAGGCACAGACAGAACCTTTGCCGTTTGTTCCCGCCACGTGGATAACCCGGAGAGAGTCCTCCGGGTGTCCTAAAATATCCAGGTATTTTTTTAAATTATCAAGACCTCCCCCGGCGCCAAACCGGGGAACCGCTGAAATCTCCTGTTCCAGCTCGTCGATTGTCATACTCTGCCTCCTGTCTTCCGGCACAGCCGGAATCCGTTCTCCTCATCGCCCGAAAGGACGACGCCTTATTTTTTCAGCTGAGAAAGCCGTTCTTCCACCTGAGCCGCCATGGCGGTATATTTCTCCAGCTTCTGTCTTTCTTCCTCCACTTTTGCCGCCGGCGCTTTGCTGGTGAACTTTTCATTGTTCAGCATGCCTGTGGCACGTTTGATCTCTCCTGCCAGACGTTTTGCCTCTTTTTCCAGACGGGCGATCTCTTTTTCCACATCCACCAGCTCGGCAAACGGAATGTAGATGACCGCATCCGGAATGACGGTGGATACCGCATCGTCGGCGATGCCTGTCTTGTCCGCCTGCACGATCACTTCACTGGCATATCCCAAAGTGGCAAAGAAGACACGGGAGTTCTCAAAGACAGCACGCACCTCTTCTTTTTCTGATACCACATAGACTGTCGCTTTTCTGCTCGGCGGCACGTTCATATCAGCCCGCAGGTTACGGATATTGCGGACAGCCGTCTTGATCGTCTCCACTTCATTTTCTTCTGCTTTAAAGTCGAGTTCTTCTTTAAATACCGGCCAGTCGGATACCATGATGGACTCTTCCTCGTCCTGCATGCTGCAGAAGATTTCCTCTGTGATAAACGGCATATAAGGATGAAGCAGTTTAAGCACGATGGTCAGCACGCTCTTTAATGTGTAGAGCGCCGCTGCCTTTGTGGCGTCTTCATCGTTATATAATCTCGGTTTTGCCATCTCAATATACCAGTCACAGAACTCTTCCCAGATGAAGTCATGGAGTTTTGCCACAGCGATACCAAGCTCGTAGTTCTCCATGTTGTCGGTGACTTCTTTTACCAAAGTATTGGCTTTGGACAAAATCCATTTGTCCGCCGGCGTCAGGTCCGCAAGGGTCACCTGACTTAAATCTGCTTTTTCTATATTCATGAGCATGAAACGGGAAGCGTTCCATACTTTGTTGGCAAAGTTACGGCTGGCGATGATCTTCTTCTCAGAGAAACGCATGTCGTTGCCCGGCGCGTTTCCTGTCACGAGCGTAAGGCGCAGGGCGTCCGCGCCGTACTGGTCGATGACCTCGAGAGGATCGATACCGTTGCCTAAGGACTTGCTCATCTTGCGTCCCTGTTCATCCCGCACAAGACCGTGGATGAACACATCGTGGAACGGACATTTTCCGGTGTGCTCATAGCCGGAAAATACCATACGGATCACCCAGAAGAAAATGATGTCGTAGCCGGTCACAAGCACGTTGGTCGGATAGAAGTAATCAAGGTCTTCGGTCTGCTCCGGCCATCCCAGTGTGGAGAACGGCCACAGAGCGGAGCTGAACCAGGTGTCCAGCGTATCCTCATCCTGTGTGAGGTGCTTACATCCGCATTTCGGGCAGACGTCCGGCTGGTTTCTTGAAACCACGATCTCCCCGCACTCGTCGCAGTAGTACGCCGGGATCCGGTGTCCCCACCACAGCTGTCTGGAAATACACCAGTCGCGGATATTCTCCAGCCAGTGCAGGTATGTCCGGTCAAAATGTTCCGGCACAAAGCGAAGGTCCCCGTTCTTCACCGCCTCGATGGCCGGTTTTGCCAGCTCGTCCATGCGGACGAACCACTGCTTCTTCACCATCGGCTCTACGGTCGTATGACAGCGGTCATGGGTCCCCACATTGTGATTATGCGGTTCTATTTTTACGAGGTATCCCTCTTCTTCTAGTTCTTTTACGATGGCCTCTCTCGCCTCATAGCGGTCCATGCCGGCAAACTTACCGCCGTTCTCATTGATGGTTCCGTCGTCATTTAAAATGTTGATCTCTTCCAGATCATGACGCAGTCCCACCTCAAAGTCGTTCGGGTCGTGGGCCGGTGTGATCTTCACGGCGCCCGTACCGAACTCTTTATCCACATAGGTGTCCGCCACGATCGGAATCTCCCGGTTTACGATCGGAAGCAGCGCCATTTTTCCAATGAGGTCTTTATATCTCTCATCATCCGGGTGTACGGCGATGGCGGTATCGCCAAGCATCGTCTCCGGACGGGTCGTCGCGATCTCAATGCACTGGTCTGTGCCGACGATCGGGTAATTGATATGCCAGAAAAATCCTGCCTGGTCTTCGTACGCCACTTCCGCATCGGAGATGGACGTCTGGCAGACCGGACACCAGTTGATGATCCTGGACCCCCGGTAAATGTATCCTTTTTCATATAAGCGGATGAACACTTCCTGCACGGCTTTGGAGCAGCCCTCATCCAGCGTAAAACGCTCTCTGTCCCAGTCTGCGGAAGAGCCAAGCTTCTTTAACTGGCTGACGATCCGTCCGCCGTACTCTTTCTTCCACTCCCAGGTTCTCTTTAAGAAACCTTCTCTTCCCAGGTCTTCCTTCTCGATGCCCTCTTCTTTCAGGGCGTTGATGACCTTCACCTCGGTGGCGATGCTGGCGTGGTCCGTACCCGGCTGCCAGAGGGCGTTATATCCCTGCATCCTCTTAAAACGGATGAGGATATCCTGCAGCGTGTTGTCAAGGGCATGACCCATGTGAAGCTGACCGGTGATATTTGGCGGCGGCATCACGATGGTGAACGGTTTCTTGCTGCGGTCCACTTCCGCGTGGAAATATTTTTTATCCAGCCACTTCTGATAGAGTCTGTCCTCAATCTCGGCCGGATTGTACGTTTTATTCATCTCTGTTGCCATAAATCTATGTCCTCCTGAAATATTACAATCTCATCACTTCTGACTGCGCAGTCGGGAAAAGCGATCCTATCGCTTCCAATTGCGCACAAGCGCAATTATACCACAACTTCTCCTCCCTGTGTATCTTTTCATGCAGGAAATACGCTTTTCTCACCCACTTTTTTCCGGATCCACGTTCCGGGGCACAGGGCAGAGCATGCGCAGATCATCCCTGCGCATTCGGACGCGCAGGCAGACCGCCGCGCAGCAGGCCTTCTTCTGTCTCCATCTCCGGTCGGAAGTTCTTCTGCAGTTCCCGCATCATTTTCCCGTACATTTTCTCCGCCTCTTCCGGTCTTTCCCGGCGCAGAAGACAGACGATCTTTTTCTGTTTCTCTGCCTGTCCGCTGCAGGCGTAGGCGTCCGCGATGCCGGCAAAGCGATTCTCAAAGGATTCCATGGACAGCTCGGATACTTTAAAACTCTCCATCTCCGCCCGCGCTCTCTCCAGTCCTTCCGTAAACGCAGTCAGGCAATAATAATAGAAGAGCGATTCTTCATCGCCCCGATGCTGGTACGCCTTCACAAAATCAATCTTGGCGTCCTCAAAACGAAACAGCCGGGATTTGGCGATGGCCATGTTATGGCACGCCGCTCCCGTATCCGCCCGGCCAAGAGTCTGGGGGCGGAGCGCCTCTTTATAATAATGGATCGCCATGGACGCCCGGCCGGCGTCCAGCAGCATATCTCCCAGGCACTTGCACTGGAGAGGATACGGCATATTTTTCAAATCTCTGTAGCTGTCCAGAATCTGCCGGATCTCTTCCTCAGAAAAATAATTTCCCTCCCGAAACAGGGCGGAAAAGTATTTCATCTGGTCTCTCTCCGGATCCGTCAGTCTCGAAAGCTGCCGGTACAGCTTCTCCAGTCCCAGCTCGTCCCGGATAAAGAAAAGGAGCTCCTCCTCCGGCAGCGTATATAGATAAAAAAGCATGTGTCCGCTCAGATAATAACAGATTTCTTCATAGGAGAAGACCGGCGTCCCCGTCTCCGGAAAACGGTACGGCTCCTTCCCCACCCGTCCGATACAGACAATTGATTCCCGCATGGGTTCGCCTCCTTCTTATGATATGAGTTTAAACGGAAAGACCGTCACCTTCCCGGTCGCCGGAAACATCTCGCCAAATCCCAGATCTTTGAGCAGGATCACGCCGTCCGTCTGCGAGGTAAACCGTACCTCGATGCGGATCCTTGTCGTCTTCGGCGGCCGCGCCGGCAGATCTTTGATCTCACAGACGGCGCCTTCCATCTCATTTGCCTGCGAATTGTGGTAAAAAAACTCCACCTTCTGGCTTTTATCCAGAATGATATCCATACTGCCCTCTGTGTTATACCATTCACGTCCGATGGAAGTGATCGGCACATACCGCGGCTTCCCTGACTCCTGGGCGAGGATACCGATGGTATGGCTCACCATGTCCGGCCCCTGCATGAGAAGAAGACCGTCCTCCATCAGCTGCACCGGGCCAAGTCCCAGCAGGCAGGCGCCGTTGGCGTAGAGGTTCTGCCCCAGAAAGACCCTTCTTCCGGCACAGAGATACGTCAGTGTCTTTTTCATCCAGTTTCCCTCAAAACCATCTCCGGTGAGGAAAATGATATGCGCCGGATTTTTTACCAGAAACTGCTTCATCAGCCGGCTGAAATGATAATCCTGATTCTCATCTCCCGCATGGATCCCGTACTCACTCAGATTGATCTCCTTTAACACCGCCCGGTAAGCTTTCTGCCTGGACGGCCGGATCTGCTCCACCAGGATGTAGCGCAGCACATCGCCCGAATAGTCCAGAAGCAGCGTATTTCTGTCCCAGACCGCACGCTCCTGATGGAACACGTATTCCACAAAAGCCCGGAAATGTGTGATGATCTGCACGGAGTGTCTTTTCTTAAACTCATCATCCAACTGTTCCGTCAGATACTTCCGCGCCTCCTTTCCGGTATCCTCCATGGTAAAATATACTCCCTGATAGGCGTCCCAGCTCTTGTGGCTTTCTTCCAGATGACGGCGCACATAGAAAAGGCCGCTTCCGATGAAGTCTTCCTGCTCCTTTTCCGACAGCAGAAAACTTTCCTCCGTCGTCTCTGCCGCCGCCTCGTCATAGACACTGAACCGGACTGCCTGTCTCCCCAGGTCGATCCCGGCAAATTTTCTCGTTTCAAGTTCTCCCATAATATTCTCCATTCCGCCGGTTTTTAAAGCATTTTCATCAGATGGTCCGTGAAATAACTTTTAATGAGGTATTCCTCCAGCCTGTTCGGCTCACAGGTCTCCGCGCTCAGATCATTCAGCGCAAAGAACCGGCTCTCCTCACCCTCTGACTCAAAAGTCTCAAAATGGATCACTGCCTCGTCATTGATGACCTCTCCGTCCGCCTCCAGACGATAGTTGACGTGATCGCTCTGATAAAAATACATGGTACTGATATACATCCCCGGAAGGATCTCCCGCAGATACTTTTTATGTATGCCGGTATCCTCTCCCTCCAGCTGATAGTACAGCACGACATTACTGCCCGGACTGCCCTGATATGTCAGGAACGTTTTTTCCAGATACTCCACAGGCAGAGTCAGACAGTCTCGATACGCATAATAAACCGGCAGGTAATACTCTTCCTGTAAAAATTCTTCTATGATGGAACGCGCCGCTTCTTTGATCTTCTCTCTCCACGCCTCCCGCGGCGCGAAATAATAGAGGAAATGTACCTTCGTCTGACGGTCCGTGATACGCCCCGCCAGAATCTCCTCGCCGATGATCCCGTGCATGGACTCCGGCAGTGTCAGAATCCCCCGGCGCTCCCGGTCCGAAGCATACCTCAGATACTCTCCGGCAAGCTCTTTGCTGCCGTTTTCCCCGTAATACACCTCAAACACCGCGAACAGTCCATCCGCATCATTGCCGGTGAACATACTCTGGCGCAGCATACGTTCCTCCAGGGCAGTGGTCTCCAGCCCAAACTTCCGGCTTCTCTCCCAGATCAGAAGCAGATCTTCCAGTTCACCTTCAAAATGTTCCATCAGATAGGAGAGCGTGTCCCTGTTATATTTTTTGCTCACAAACGCGGAGTAGGCAAGATACAGCGTCGTCTCATCCATCTTGTTTTCATTGCAGGCCACCCCGAAGGAAGCCAGACGCAGACGCTTCACGGCCCCCATGATATTGCAGCCATAAAGCTCGATGCCGAAAAAGGCATTTTCTATCATACCCACTTCCATATAAAAATCCATCAGCGTCTTCCGAAAATCCGCTTCCACATTGGAATAGTCCACCCGGTCCAGCCATCTGGCCAGTTCTTCCTTTTCCTGGTGCTTCTGGTAGTAAAGCAGAAGCTGCTCCACCGCCCGATTTTTCAGCCACGGCTGATAGTCCTCATGAAACGCGATCTTTTTGAGGATCTCCATATCCTCTTCTTTCAGCTCCCCGTCCAGCCGGTCCGTCAGAGATAAGAGGATCTTTTTATTGGCCATATTTTTCCAGATCCACTCCTTCGGAAACTGTTCCGGCGACAGAAACGGTTCTTCCCGGTAAGCGATCCCCGTCACATACCTCTGCTCGCTGCTGTTCACAAAATAGATCCTCGCCCGCTTCGTCGGGATCTCCGCGTAACAGAAGCCGCCCGACAGCGGATAGTAGATCTCCTCTCCCGTCTCCGGCCGTGACACGTAAATCCCTATGATATTCCGGTTCTCACAGACGATCTTCCGGTAAAACAGAATATCACAGACCGCCTTGGTGTTGGCTGGCTTTTCCAGAATCTCTTTCTGAAAATAATGATACAGATATGCCAGATGCTCATTCATCCGGCCTTTTAACAGCTGTTCCTCCACAAAAGGAATCATCTTGGAATAATATGCGCCGAACACCTCCTCACAGGCCTCCCTGTTTTCCAGTACGTTGGAATACAGATACGCCTTTTCCAGAGAGTCCAGACTGTTACTGTATGTAAAGTAAATGAGTACCCGGTGCGGGATCACCTCAAAACTGTTAAAATCCATGCTGCGGATAAAGAATTCGTTCAGTCCCACGATCTTCAGGTTTGCCTCCACCGCTCTGCGGAAATACTCGTGGTACTCCTCTCCATAACGGTTGCCCTTGATCAGCAGGGAGCAGATGACCTGAAGAAAACGCTCATCGGGTTCTATCTCATATAATTTCTCTGCAATGTGAAAAATGGCATTGCTGTAATATTTCATCCGAAGCGCCAGTCTGGCAAACTGCCATGCCAGCGACATGGAAATGTATCCATACCGGACGCCCCAGCGGAAAATGCTGACTTCAAAACTGCCGAGTTCTTCCATATAGTTCGGATTCTCATTGAGGAGCTCACAGGCCTCAAAAAACAGAAGGCTGCTGTTTCTCCCTTCCTGAAAAAGCTGCCGGATGGTGTCGTACTGCAGGCGCTTGTTGTACACATATTCTCTGTCCAGATAAATCAGCATCCACAGCGCTTCCGCCTTGTAGTCGGACACCTCGTAAAAATCCCGGATGGAGAGCACCGCCTCGGAAATGGCTTCCGGCGTGCGGCAGAGCATCGCCTTCAGATACAGAAAATAGTTTTCCGCCAGCGGGTCCAGCTTCTTTTCCTTATTTTCTTCTTCTATTTTATGAAAAAGCTCTTCCGCTTCTTCCTTCTTTTCCTCCATGAGAAGCAATTGGATCCGGTACAGTTGCCACTCGATATCTCCGGTCAGATGCGACAGCTCGTCCAGCGCATGTCCGCATTCCTCCGCGAAATCATCAAACTGGATGCTGCCTGTGCGAAAGAACAGATAATTGTGCATCAGTTCCGCTCTCTGCTTTTTGATGCGGGTTCTCGTTTCCCTCTCCCCGGAGGACGCCGGTAACGCTCCCCACCATTCCACCGGCAGGGCAAACTCCTGACGAACCGTTTTTATCCGGATCACATCGCTGCCCACGGCGCTGCTGTGGTTTTTCTCCACCACGATCTCCATCTGCCCGTCTTTAAAGTCCGCGCTGGTAAATCGCTCCACAGAGAGCTTTACCTGCCCCTTTTCCGAAGTGACGCTGCCCTCAACGTAACCGTCCGCCGTCAACGTGACCGGGATCACTGCCGGTTCCTTTCCGTGCAGAGCTATCGTATCCTGCGCAACCGAAAGGCGGGCCGGTTCTTTGCAGCCCGCCGCCGACAGAAACTCTTCCACGATCATATTTCTGGAACGGCTCTTCATGAGACTGTGATACATCGCATCCTGCTCCGGCAGATGTTTCAGAAATATGGACGGAAAACCCGGCAGGAAAAATAATTCCATCGCTTCCTGACGATTCTCCTTACAAAGTCGTACGAAATCCTCCAGCTGACAGATCGGCCCGATGGAAGTCTCTGCCATCGCCGGCGTCACGACAACCCGATACGGGATGTTGTACTCTCCGCCGTTGGTCAGCAGCAGAAAATCTCCCTCGAATTCGTTTCCCGCCGTTGCCAGCTTTCCTTTAAAATAGTAGGGGATCTCCACCCGTGTTCCGGTGAATTCCGTCTTTTCCAGACCGATCTTATCGTTGGTGGAGCGGACGATCCCCCGCACCGGTATATTATTTTCACTCTCAATCAGAAAAGAACTGTGATAGACTCTGCCCTCTTCCACGGTAATCTCCAGGTTCGTCACGGAAATGCGCAAAACCGGCAGTTCTTTTCCCTCTGTTTTCTCTTCTACGATATCCTTTTTTTCTTTCAACTCATGTACCTGCCTATTTCTTTGCTATCCTCTTTACTGCCGACCACGGAGAAGTATATTGGACTCCTCCCACATTTTTATATGCGCGGACCTGACAGTAATACGTTTTCTTCCCAAGTCCCTTAAGAACAGCCCGGGTTTTGCTGCCGGACAGAACCACTGTCGCTGCGTTTTTCATCGTTCTCTTTCCCGCGTAGCGAATCTGATAGCCGGATACCCGTGCCAGCTTCGCCCATTTTATCACGGCTGTGCCGCTGTTTTTCCGGATTGTTCTCATTTTCTGCGGCTGCTTCAAGTACACCGCTGCCTTTTCGGCACTCCTGCTACCGAATTCTCCGTTTTTCACTGCTTTCACTGCATAGCTGTATCTTATGCCCTGGGAGACATTTCTATCCGTCCAGGCTTTTGTGCTGCCGGATACGGTCCGCACCTTTTTCAGAGAGCCATTTCCTTTTCTCCGGTAAATGACATACCTGTCCGCCTTCTTTACCTTTCCCCAGGTTACCCGGATCCCGTCGTCCGTGCTTTTTACTTTCTTTAAAAGCGGGGTCGCCGTGCCGCTTCCCGGAGCTACCACATTGTTTGCATTGAGGATCCCTTCCTGCAAAAGATTTGTCAGGATCGGACATCCCCAGCCGAAGTATTCATCCCTGCCCGGCGTGCCCAGATCCCGGCAACGGGCCTGCAGTTCATGATAAACCCCCGGTACGGACAGATTCGGCTGCATCATCTTCAGATACGCCACCGCCGCTGTGATATGCGGCGCCGACATGGACGTTCCGGTCATGCCGACAAGAAATCCGTTGGCGGCAGCGCTGACGATCCCTGTTCCCGGCGCGGAAAAATCAATCCGGCTTCCATGATTGGAATAGGAAGCGGCGCGCTCATTCTGCCCGAAGGAGGAGACTGCCAGCGTCTTGCTGTTGCATGCCGGATAACAGTAGGAGACATCCACCCCGTTGTTGCCGGAAGCGCAGCTGATGGCGATTCCGTTTCGGTACGCCCTGTTGATGAGGGAATCCAGATAGGTGATGGACATGGCGTTGACTCCCACGAAACCGAGGCTCATATTGACGACGGAAACATTGCGGTTCAGCGCATACTGCAGCGCCGTCTTGATCGTCAGCAGAGAGGAATATCCGCTGCTGTTCGATATCTTTAATATAAGGAACTGGACATTGCTCGGCGTTGAATCCGCGATAATGCCCGCCACATGCGTGCCGTGTCCGTGATTATCCGATACATTTTTATTGGCGTCGATAAAATTGTAGCTCTGCGGGGAGATCGTTCTGGACTGGAACATGAAGTTCGATCTGTCAATGCCCGTATCCAGGATCGCCACTGTGACTGCGCCATATTTGCCCTCCGCCTGCGCTTTCAGCGTAGTCATGCCCATATAGGCAGTTCCCCAGGAATAGCTGGTTCCGCTGGAAAGGGAGGCGTCATCGGCAAGAATATCGTCTACATAATAGATCTCATCCGGATAGCAGCTCTCTTCTCCGTACTTCTGGCAAATGGTATCGAAGGCCTCCTTTGTGTCTTCCTCCGTCGCAAACTCCAGAATCGTCTCGTTCAGTTCCGTATTATAATATACCTCCGTGGCATCGTAATCGTCGGTAAGCTGCATGGTCTCCACGATGAGACGCTTCGTCTGAAACGGCGCGGTGACCTCGTACTCTCCGTTCTCCGTCTCCTCCACCGTATAGAGGGTATCCTCCGGGAGAGTGTCTATGTATTCTTCGAGAAGCGGGTCAGATTCCGCAGTGTCCTTCTCCCCCGCTGCATGTTGCTGTATTGTTACATTTTCTTCGGAGCCATCGCTGGCGTCCGGCGTCTGTATCACCTCGTCAAGCTTCTCCGTCTCGCCGTCTGTCTCCACCTTTCCGGCTTCCGTGTCCACCGTGATGGAACCGAAGTAATCTTCCTCCCAGGTATCAGAGATCAGACTGGAGACCTCCTTGCTGTTCGTGAGTTCCTGCCCGTCAATGGCATCCGTCGTCCCGGCGGATACGGGCACTGCAGCCAGACTTTGAAACAGACCGCATACTGCCAGCACAAAGCTCATGGCGGCAGCGGTCAAACATTTTCTCCATTGTGCCGGTCTGTCATTTACTTTTTTTCTCATTCTCCTGTCCTTTCCCAGCTTCGCCTTTGCCGGAATCCTCCTCTTTGGTCATCTCCCGGACGTGAAGCTTCCTTTAAAAAGAAATCTCATGCTGAAACAATGTATCTGCTATCACTTTATACTCGGAAAGCCGCACGGCCTTCTTCAACTTTTTGCCCTGCTTTTCCCCGTCCTCAAACGCAGGAAGCATGTAACTCCACAGTTCCTTCATCTTAAAGAGAACGTTTCTCTCGCCGGACATGATCTCCTCATATCCGCGGCATACCTCGTCATGAAAAGCCTTCCACCGCGCTTTGTCAGGCTGTCCTCCCTCCGTGAGCAGCTCCGCCAGCTGCGGATTGGCGATCAGCCCGCGGCCAAGCATCACCCGGTCCACTTCGGGAAAGGCTTCCTGAAACCGCCGAAAATCTTCTGCCGTAAAGATATCTCCATTGTAGCACACGGGATGCCTGCACAGCAAGAAAGCTTTTCGAAAGGCGTCCCAATTTACCGGTCTTTTATAAAAATCTTTGTGGATCCTCGCGTGCACGATCACCTCCGTGAGAGGGAACTGATTATAAATCTCCATGAGCGGCACGATCTCCTCCGGGCTGTCCTTGCCCAGCCGGGTCTTCACAGAGACCTGAGTCCCCTTCTCCATATGGTCAAATACGTATTCAAAAAAGCGCCAAAGCCGGTCCCGGTCAGCTAAGAATCCGCAGCCCTTTCCCTTTGCCACCACAGTGCCGGACGGGCAACCCAGATTCAGGTTTACTTCCTCATAACCGCAGTCCGCAAGCTTTTCCGCCATCCGCACAAAATCTTCCGCCTGATTCGTCAATATCTGCGGGACGACTCGGATCCCCTGATTATGTTCCGGGGCAATATCATTCTTTTCTCTGGACGTCCATCCTTTTCCTTTCTTCGGTGTCAGAAAAGGTGTATAATATGTATCAATTCCCCGGAAATGATGCCGATGCGCATTCCGGTAAACATATCCGGTGACACCCTCCATGGGTGCAGCATATATTTTCATGGGATTCTCCTTTATATTTTATTATGTATTACATTACCACAGAAATACTCTAAAGTAAATTTGTATTATTTTCATTTATTTTATGGAGGACAATTTTATGACAAAAAAAGAGACAACCGGCTCTCCCGCCGGCACACTGACCATCCGGCCCATCGGCCATATTCACACAGACTTCCCGGAAAAGTTCGGCATCCCGCGGCAAAGCGGGCTTGTCCCATCTCTCCAGGCATACATTACCTTTGAAAAAGAATTTCAGAATCCGGACTGTTTCCGGGACATCGAACGGTTCACGCACCTGTGGCTCATCTGGGGATTCTCCGAAAACCAGGACAAAGGATGGTCGCCGACCGTCCGCCCACCACGCCTCGGAGGAAATGTACATACCGGCGTATTTGCCTCCCGCTCCCCGTTTCGCCCTAATCCGCTGGGACTGTCCTCCGTGCGGCTGGAAGGATTCTCTCCGGGAAACAGCAACAATGCGCCTGCAGCCGTACACCGCGAAGAAGAGCTCCGTGAAGCTGCAGCATCAGACGGCTGCGGCGGTCCGCATGCCGGCCCCGATAGAATAAAAACCTTTCCCCGCCCTGCCGGAACAGAGGGCCCGGTACTATATATATCCGGCGCAGATCTGATGGACGGCACGCCGATTTACGATATCAAGCCGTATTCCCCGCTGTTTGACTGCCATCCGGACGCCTCCGGCTCCTTCACCCACGACGCCATCAAACACCGCCTTTCCGTCCACTGCACCGAAGAACAGCTCGCTCCGGTACCGCCGGAAAAAAGGGAAGCGCTCCTTGATATCCTGGCCCTCGACCCGCGGCCGGGCTACCACACCGACCCGGAACGAGTATACGGGATGGACTTTGGGGACTGGTGTGTGAAATTCTGCGTGGAAAATATGGATCTGTATGTGAAAGAGATTGTCCGGAGGAAAGGTTGAATGGAACAGACGAGGACGCGGGACCGCAGCCAGGTTCTCCCGACTCGGCCCTCCGTCGGATAACAGATGTTTATTGACAAGCAGGGGCGAACCGCTTATCGCGGTTCCGGCTTACGCTATATCCTCCGTCACAGCTCGCGGTCGAATCCTGGCTGTGGTCGAAAAAGCGTCCTCTGTGCTGTGGAAAATTATCTGTTTCCCTCTACCTCTGCAAAAATCCTGTACAATGTGGCGAAACAGAGAACTACGGCATCCCCGGAGAGCCAGCCACAATACTGTAGATGCAGTCGAGATGGAACGGATATTTTGCCAACATACACAGGCTTCGTGTAAAGGTGAAACAGAGTTTTCAAATATACAGATGCCGTTCGGAGTACATACAGTTTCCGACCGCGAGCTGTGAGGGAGGACTGTCTAAGACTTGTGGAAGGCAGGGAGCAGGATTGAAAAAGGGATGGCTCTCGTGCTTGCACGAAGGAACAGACCTTTTTCATCCTGTAAAGCGTAGCTGAAACCGCAAAGCGGTTTCTCCCTGCCAATCAAAAACGTCTGTAGTCCGAGTGAGGGTCGAGTCGGGAGGAACTGTATGAGACCGAACGGCATCGTCTGTTATATGGAAAACCTGTTGTTACCTTTACAAATTTTATTTTTTCTCTCTGAACACAAACCATTTACTGATGATATAGTTGCTGACCAGAACGACTACCTGCGCGCCGACCTTCACGGCGACGCTCGGCAGTCCAAGACCGTTGATAAAGATCAGCAGGATGGCTTCCTCAATGACCAGCGTCAGCACTCTCCCGCCGAAAAAGCCGGCAGCCTGGCGGAACAGTTCTCTGATTCCGTGAGGTTTCGCGTCAAACACCCACAGACTGTTGGTGATATAGGCGAATGTTACAGCCAGCACCCATGAGATAAGATTGGCGATCAGCGGGTCCATGTGCATGATGACGTCGCACCAGGCGAAGGAGCCGATGCTGACTACGGTCGCCAGCCCTCCAAAAAAGACATAGAGGATGATTTCTTTGTATTTTTGATACAATTCCATTAATTTTGTTACCATTGTCTACTCCTGTTATTTTCTTTTTAAAATTGATTTTCATGTAAAATACACATCACTGTAAAAATACATAGCATATACTAAAATGAAATCCTGTAAAAATCAATAGAAAATACTTCAGGGCAGCGGTTTCCCGCTGCCCCGATTCTCATTTGTGTTTGTCTTTTCCGGCTTTTTCCACTATTTTTTGATCTTCACTACTCTGACCTGGCTCCATTTGCCGTATACTTTCTGTGTACCATCCATCTTGTAAGCACGGACTTTCACAAAGTAGCGTTTGCCTTTTTTCAGTTTTTTCAATGTGCGGACATTTTTCGCCGCATTGAATGATTTCACCTTTGTTTTCTTTTTGCCAAAGTTGACTCCTCTGGAGTAGGCGATCTCATATCCGGCTGCGTCGGCAACCTTTTTAAATCTTACCTGAAGCTTCTTGCCCTTGCGGTTTTTCAGTTTTTTAATCGTTACCTTTGCCGGAGCTGTGACCGGCTGCGCCTTCGTTTCTTCCTCTGCCGGCTGTTCCGCTTCTTCTTTCTCCGGTTTTGCCGTCAGAGAATAATGGATATCCTCATAGCTTGTACTGATCTGGAAAACGTCGTCTGCCATCGCCTCGGCATTGAGTTTCTTTGCCATCTCTATCGTCTGATCTCCGATGGAGATACCCAGTTCTGTCGCTTTCTGTGATAACTGAGCAGGGGTATTATTGTAAATATCCATCAGCTCTTTATCGACATTCTTCTGATCTTCTTCCAGTTTATGTACATATCCTTTATAGAAGGTCTTTACTTTCTCGCCGATCGTATTCATATTCTGACGGCAGTAGCTGTCCAGCTGTTTGAAAATACCATAGGCGGAAACAGGATTTTCTCCCTGTTCAACTTCTGCTTTTTTGTAAGGTTCTGCCACATCGGTCAGCAATGCTCCGTAGTATGGTACCATTGGGGAATAAGCGGCGCTGCTCATGCTCAGCCACTCCACTGTCGCCAGTTCTGCCGGCATATCGGACCGAATCTGTAAAATATGGCACTCCTGGGATCTATTTGTTCCAATCACACGGATACTATCTTCAATTTCTTCACCGTTCGCATCCACTCTTCCTGCCTCAAAAGCTCCGTCCGCATACTCTTCATACTGACTTCCTGCCAGCTGATATAATTTCTCTACGGTCACATCTTTGGACGGAACATCAAAGAAAATATCCTGATAATTATCTTTATAGATAGCGGTATTATCTTTTCCTGTTAAAATGTACTGTCCGGCACGGATACGGTCTGCGTTTCCGGCACTATAACCATTTCCGCCGTAGGTTAATTTGATGTTAAGAGCATTTTCATTATCAGGATCTGTTAATGATGCATGATAAATATTTCCTTCTTTCGCTTTAGATATAATTCCTTCTGATGCAATCACATTTTCATCAGTTACATCGATATCTCCCAGAACCAGACAGTTTGGAATAAGCGCTGCCTTATCCTCCGGCATCTTCACTGCGCAATACTGAGAGCCGGAAAGAATTTCCATATACCACACTTCATTTTTATCGGCAATGAATACGCCATCGGCTGTATACCATACACCATATTCATCAATAGCGTCTGCAAGGATCTCCACACCGTCTCTTGCACTATCTGCCTGACAAAGAACATAGTCCACATAGTTTTCTTCGGAAATTCCGGTTTTTCCTACAAACGGATCAGCAGCCTGCGCGGCCTCACTGTTTCCCGCCGTTGTCGTCGCCGACATGGAGACGCCCTTTTCATTGACGCCGACTTCACCGAAAAGGCCATATCCTTTTTCACCATCCCGGCAGGCGGTATAGCGATAGGTTTTGGTCAGACCTTCTTTATATGGCGCGGTAAACTCTGTGCCTCCATCTTCATCTACCCACATGCCATTTTCCGGCACATCTTTGGAATCGATCACATCGAATACTTTATCATGATAGTCACCGACGTCCTCCGTCCGTCCGAATAACGTGGAGCCGTCTTTTGTCAATTCTGAGCCCACATAATAAGAGGTACATGCCTTTGCCGGTACTGCCGCGAATGCAGTCAGGCCGGCGGCTGCCACCATGCCCAATAATACTTTTCTCACTCTTTTGTCCTCCTGTGTTGTAAAAAATTATGTGTGTCATTATAATCCTTTATTTTCCGTCCGTCAATAATTATTTGCATTTTTATGCACAATTCCGGTAATTTAATGCATTTTATTCGTATTCAGAAACATATTATTAATTTTTCTTGCAATATTTTGAAAAAGATATTCGCAGGACATTTTTACACCGCAAGACAATTTTTTATATAGCAAAAAAGGCACTGCCTTCTCCGGAGAGAAAGCAATGCCTTCCTTGTATCAGCGCTTAACGGACGCCTCTCAGAACTCCAGCGGTTTGCCGGTGAGGAGCTCGTAAGCTTCTTTGTATTTGGCGATGGTCTTGTCAATGACATCCTGCGGCAGGTTGTAATCGCTGTCCGGATTAGCTTTCAGCCAGTCTCTCACGAACTGCTTGTCATAGGATGGCTGGCTCTTGCCCGGTTCGTAGCCTTCTTTTGGCCAGAAACGGGAGCTGTCCGGCGTCAGCATCTCGTCGCCGAGGATCACATTGCCATCCTCGTCAAGACCAAACTCAAACTTGGTATCTGCAATGATGATGCCTTTGCTCAGAGCGTATTCCGCACATTTCTTGTAAAGAGCGATGGTCTTGTCTCTGAGTTCTGTCGCGTAGAATTCTCCTTTGCCCGGATAGATCTTCTCGAGAATCTCCACGGATTTTTCAAAGAAAATGTTCTCATCATGATCACCGATCTCTGCCTTTGTGGACGGGGTATAGATCGGTTCCGGCAGCTGCTGGGACTCCTGCAGTCCTTCCGGCAGTTTAATGCCGCAGACAGTACCGTTCTCCTGATAGCTTGCCCAGCCGCTTCCGGTAATGTATCCGCGGACGATACACTCTACCGGCAGCATCTCCAGCTTCCTGCACATCATGCTCTTGCCTCTGAACTGCTCCTGCTGGAAGAACTCCGGCATGTCTTTCACATCAACGGAGATCATGTGGTTCGGCACAACGTCTTCCGTGTAGTCAAACCAAAACTTGGACATCTGGGTCAGTACGGCGCCCTTATCGGTGATCTTGTTTTTCAGGATCACATCAAATGCGGAGATTCTGTCCGTGGCTACCATGATCAGGCTGTCGCCGTTGTCATAAATCTCACGTACTTTTCCTTCCTTCATCGGTTTAAATTCTTTCATTGCACTCATCCCTTTTCTTATCATGCTGCTTGGTCAATACGGTTTCTTTTCGGCCCAGGAGACCGCAGCTATCCGCCCGGTATGTGTCCGTCACGGACGTTTTTTCTGCTGTCTTCTCTGTTTTTACCGGGTAATTGTACTACAATCTTTCCCGGAAAACAATTCCTTTTCTCTTTTTTTCTTATCGGTTTTTCTGCTGTTCGATGTTCCGGCTAAACATTTTCTCTTTTTTATCATCCGGTTGCCGGAATCTTCATCATCTCACAAACCGTCAAATCGTGACCGCTTATTTCTTCACCGCCTTCTCCTCCGCCTGCTTTTTATAGTCCGGATATGAGCGGCAGATGTCTTTCAGACAACAGCGCTCACAATGAGGAGTTGTGCGTGCCGTGCAGACCTCTCTTCCGTGATAGACGAGACGGTGGCAGAAATCACTGCCCTCCTCCGGCGGGATAATCTTCCAGAGAGCCATCTCCACTTTTTTCGGTTCCTTGATACCATCCACCAGACCAATGCGGTTACACAGACGGATACAGTGGGTATCTGTGACGATGGCCGGTTTGCCGAACACATCTCCCATAATGAGATTGGCGCTTTTTCTGCCCACTCCCGGCAGCTTCATCAGATCGTCAAAGTTGTCCGGTACTTTTCCGCCAAACTCATCCCGGAGCATCCGCATGCATTTGCTGATGTCCCTTGACTTGCTCCTGCCAAGACCACAGGGACGGACGATCGCCTCAATATCCTCCGGCTCCGCCGCTGCCAGCGCATCCACACCGGGATATTTCGCGAACAGATCCTGCACAATCACATTGACTCTCTCATCCGTGCACTGCGCAGCCAGACGGACGCTGACCAGCAGCTTCCACGCCTCATTGTAATCCAGTGTGCATCCGGCGTCCGGATATTCCTTTTTCAGCCGCTCAATGGCGATAGCTGCTCTCTCTTTCTCTGTCATATGTACCTCCGTTTCCTTCTTTCGTATCCTTGTTTCTTTTCATCTCCGCCTTCACTCAGAGATACGAGCAGGCATCCGCCGATGATCAGCGCGAATCCGCACAGATCGATCGGGGCAAACTCAGTGCCCAGCCAGAGCGCCGACACGATCGTAGCCACCACCGGCTCAATGCAGGCCAGCATACTGGCCTTGACCGGTCCGATATCGGAAACGCCCTGCAGGTAAAAAGAAAAGGCAATGACCGTGCCCAGAACGACCATCGCAAGCAGCGCCAGGATAATGGGCAGATCAAAGTCCCAGGACTTTTCCCAGATACGGAAACTTCCCGCCATGACCACCCCTCCGATCAGCATGGCAAATCCGTTGACCAGCGGAGTTCCCCATTTTCTTAAGAGGTCTCCGGGAAGCAGCGTATACGTTGTCAGCGCCAGCGCCGCCAGGCCGCCCCAGGTGAGCGCGTCACCGGAAATGACCAGCCCGTCCAGCCGGCCGTGAGTGGCCAGAAGTACCACGCCGATAAGCGTCAGAATGGCCGCGGCCACTTCTCCGCCCCTCGGCAGACGCCGCGCAAATATGCAGGACAGGATCATGACCAGAATGATCCCGGTATTCTGAAAAACCGTAGCCGTACCGGAATTCGAGTAGCTGATGGCCGTCAGATAGGCAAACTGAGAAAACATCAGTCCGCCGATGGCAAAAATGACGAGCCGCACCGCTTCCGCCGGATGCTTCCAGATACAAAAAGTCTCTTTCTTTTTTGTAAAAATCGTTAACAGCAGCAGGATCATACCGGCCCCCAGCATACGAATGGCCGCCAGCATTCCTGATTCCATCTGGCTGTTTGCAAAAATATACTGGCCGCAAGTACCCGAAAAACCCCAGGCCGCACCGCCAGTCAGAGTGAGGATCACTCCTCTTATCTGTCTTTTCTTTTCCGTCATACACGATTCTCCTTATAGTTTTGATCATGTGCAGCCATGCCGTCTCTGACGCCTCTGCCGCGTCATCCACAGCCGACTGTCCACCGATGCCGTCTGAATCGTAGTATAACACAGAATTTCCTTAAATTAAAAGTCCGAATTAATGACTTTGGCCGGGTTTTGCAAGTTTTTTTCCTTTCCGGCCGCCTTTTTTATCCGCTCCTGATTTTCGAGGATCCGATCCATTTTCTTGTGCAGGTCCTCCAGAATGAACTCGGATTTGAGGTTCACCTTGTAGGCGTTCTCCGCCTGCTCCCGGTCCCGCTCTTCCCGCCGGTTCTGACTCATCATGATCAGCGGCGCCTGGATCGCCGCCACGCAGGACAGAACCAGGTTCAGCAGAATGTACGGGTAGGCGTCAAAGGCTTCCTCTTTCAGCAGATTATTGCCGAACATCCAGAACAAAAGCAGCGCAGTAAAAGAAAAAATGAATCCCCAGCTGCCGGCGAAGCGCGCGATCCGGTCCGCCGTCCGCTGCCCGAAGGTCGCGGCGGCATGGAGACTGCGCTCCAGATCCACCGAAACCTTCTTTTCCAGCATCATATGAAGAATATCTTCCTCATTGAAATCTTCCGCCACATTGTCCACCAGCACCCGGAGCAAATCCAGTTTTTCCTCCGTGGTAAATGTATTCTCCTGCTCCTGTTTTTCCATTTTGCCGCCCTCCTCACGTTCTTTTGAGGACAGTATTCCCGAAAAATCCCGGAGCTACTCGTCTTTTTGACAATACTACCAGATCTGACTGTCAGAGACCTCTCCCTTCTTCCTTTTCCGGAATAAGGATTGTTCTCAGATGTTTCCGTACAGTACTACTCTTGCCTCATACGATTTTAAAACACCTTGTTTATGGAAGTGATAGTTGGAGATCAGCTCCGTACCCTCCTGCTGTTCGAACAGATCGCAAGGAACTTCCTGATCGCTGAAATTGCAGGCAACAACCATCTTCTGCGTGCCAAGGGTTCTCTGGTACGCGTAGATATTTTCATCGTCATTCAGCAGTCCTTCAAAGATTCCCTCCACAATGATCTCCTGCTCTTTGCGCAGACGGATCAGTTTCTGATAGTAGTAAAAAATACTGTCCGGGTCTTCCAGAGCCTGCTTTGCGTTGATCATCAGATAGTTCGGGTTCACTTTGATCCAAGGGGTTCCCGTCGTAAATCCCGCATTGGCGCTGTCGTCCCACTGCATCGGCGTTCTGGCGTTATCTCTGCTGACCGCCTTGAGCGCATCGAGCATCTCTTCTTCATTCATGATGCCGTTTTCCGTAAATTCATGGAAAGCATTGATGGACTCAATATCCCGGTAATCTTCAAGCTTTTTAAAATACGCATTGGTCATACCGATCTCTTCTCCCTGATAAATGTAAGGAGTCCCTTTCATCATATGGAGACAGGTTGCGACCATTTTTGCGGATACTTCCCGGTACATCGGGCCGTCGTTTCCAAACCGGGACACTGCTCTTGGCTGGTCATGGTTATCCCAGTACAGACTGTTCCAGGCCACACCCTCCAGCTCTGTCTGCCATTTATTCAGTACTTTTCTGAGCTTTGGCATCGAAATTCTGTCTGTCGTCCATTTTCCATGTTCCCCTGCGGCGATATCCATATGTTCAAACTGGAAGACCATGTTTAACTCTCTGCCATCCAGATTGGCATATTTCTTCGCCTCCTCGATCGTGACGCCGGCAGTCTCGCCCACCGTCACCAGATCATATTTGGACAGCACTTTCTGATTCATCTCCTGCAGATACTCATGCACTCTTGGTCCATTGCAGACATACGGATCCCTGTTGCCGTACAGGCCGTTTTCCACCACGCCATCCGGAAAAGCAGGGTCCTTGGAGATCATGCTGATCACATCCATGCGGAAACCGTCCACGCCTTTCTCACACCACCAGGTCATCATATCAAACACTTCCTTACGGACCGTCTCGTTCTCCCAGTTCAGATCCGGCTGTTTCGGAGAAAAGCAGTGGAGATAATACATATCTGTCTCCTCATCATACTGCCATGCCGAACCGCTGAAAGCACTTCCCCAGTTATTCGGCTCTTTTCCGTCTTTCGGGTCTTTCCAGATGTAATAATCTCTGTAAGGGTTATCTTTTGACTTCCGGCTCTCCACGAACCAGCGATGCTCATCGCTCGTGTGATTGACCACCAGATCCATCACCAGTTTCAGACCTCTTTTATGCATCTCTGAAAGCATCCGGTCAAAGTCTTCCATCGTTCCAAACTCTTTCATGATATCCTGATAATCGGAAATATCGTATCCATTATCATCGTTCGGAGACTGATAGACCGGGGACAGCCAGATCACATCCACCCCCAGCTCTTTCAGATAATCCAGATGCTCCGTGATACCGTTCAGATCTCCGATACCGTCCCCGTTGCTGTCCGCAAAACTTCTCGGATAAATCTGATAGATCACACTTTTTTTCCACCATAACTTCTTGTTCATGTCTTTCTCCTCCTAATTCTTATACACTGCGCCGGATGTCGTTTTGCTTCCTTTTCTCTTCACACATACCGCACCGCATCTGCTTTACATCTCTGTGCTGCCGCCCGTCAAAACACATGGCCGGGCAACAATTATTGTAGCTTCAGTATAAAAAATTTCTTTTCTTCTTTCTTGCAATATGTTATTCTAAAAATGTACAATATTCACTTATTATTATATTTGTTAAAGGAAAGCGTGAAAAAACATGAACAAAATTCACCTGCAGAAAGAAGCGAAACACGGAACCCCGCAATTTCCTTTTCAGGCGTTCTCCCAACATGACACCTGCGGTCAGTATTTTGCTCCCTATCACTGGCATGATGAAGCCGAATTCTTATATGTGACCGAAGGAAGCATCATGCTCCGCACCGAATCCGACACGAAGATCCTGTCTGCCGGACAGATCTGTTTTATCAATCCGGGAACTGCCCACGCCCTGTTTGGCAACAGCGATATCTCCCACCACTACGCCCTGGTCTTTAACCTGGAACTGCTCAGCTTCGCCCAGTACGACGTCTGCCAGAACCGCTATCTGGAACCTCTTTTTTCCGGCAAACTCCTCTTTCCTTCCGGAGATTCCCTGATGCCGGACACTTCCGCGAAAATCGGACAGCTGATTGCCCGGGCCGAACAGCTTTACCAGAGTACGGACTCTGCCGTTCCCGCTTCGCTTTCCATCAAGATCATCCTGCTTCAGATTCTGGAAATCCTGTTTTCCGAACAGGCTTTTTTGCCATCCGGCGATAACGCCCGCTGGAAATCCACCGAAGAATATACCCTCCGCCCGGTATTTGCATACATGAAACAGCATTATCAGGAACGGATCACCCTGGAACAGCTGGCTTCCAGCCTGCATATGAACAAAAATTACTTCTGTAAATTTTTCAAACAAAAAGTAGGAAAAACACCGTTTTCCTACTTAAATGAATACCGTATTAATCAGGCAGCCGCCCTGCTGCTTACGACCGACGCCCCGATCACCGAGATCGCCATGAACACCGGATTCGATAACATGAGCTACTTTATCCGCCAGTTTAAACATTGCAAGGGCTGCACCCCCTCCGTGTTCCGCAAGATGGAACATCCGGGAGCAGTGCCGATCGTGTGAATATCCTCACCCCAGACGCAGAGCTGGTCAAGAATCTTCATCAATGACCGCCCTCGCTAAGGCTGTATTCCACTTTGGGATATACACTTTCCTTTATGATAGTACCTTTCCTTTATGTCAGTACTTGTTTTTATTTATGTGAACGCTATAATTGTAGGTGATAACATAACAAATGTTAATCCAGTCAGAAACGAGGTATAAAAAATGAGAAAAGAACTGAATATCACAGAAGGCATTTTTCCGATGCCGGTTTTGATGGTCGCAACCTATAACGAAGATGGCAGCGTAAATGTAATGAACGCCGCCTGGGGAACTATGCAGGCTCGCGATACCGTAGCACTAAACCTCACGGAAACCCACAAAACCGTAAAAAACATCAAGGCCCGCGGCGCGTTTACCGTCAGCCTCGCCGATGCTTCCCATGTTGTGGAAGCCGATTATTTCGGCGTGGAATCCGGTAACCGCACCACCGACAAATTCAAAAACAGCGGTCTGACCGCTTCGCGCTCTGAAATTGTGGACGCGCCGGTTATCAATGAGTTTCCGCTGTGTCTGGAATGTCAGTTCATCGAATACCAGAACAATGAATACGGATGCGGTGTGATTGGTAAAGTGGTAAAAGTCACTGCTGATGAAAGTGTTCTGGAAGACGGCAAGTTAAATATGTCTCTGGTTGGCGCCATCGCTTTTGATCCCTACACACATGGATACTATAAGGTGACCGAACGGGTGGGAGAAGCCTTCCAAGACGGTCTGGCATTGAAAAAATAGAAACTCTTACTCTGCCTTTTATTTGCAGGCTATCTTATCCAGATACCTGACCGGCACCTGCTTCGTCATCCAGACTCCGTTGACGGAACCAGTCTCATTCATGCAGTTCCAGCGGCAGCCCGTCCGGATCCGCAAAGAAGGTGAATTTCCGGTGGGAAAATTCATCCATCCGCACCGGTTCCACCGCAATTCCCTTTTCCCGAAGCTCCGCGGCGGCCGCTTCCACATCATCCGTATAAAAAGCCAGATGACGAAGTCCCGCCGCCTCCGGGCGTGTCACCCGCTCCGGAGGATTCTTCACCCCGAAAATCTCCAACTCCGTCGTATCATTGACGCGAAGATCCAACTTCCAGTCATCCTTTTCCGGCCGGTAATTCTCCCGGATGATTGCAAAACCAAGTTTATTCACATAAAAATCTTTAGAAACCTCATAATCAGAAACAATAATCGCAACATGATGAATTTGTGAAAGCTTCATAACTGTCCTCCTGTCCATTTTCTTTTCTCTTCTATCATCTACTTCTATCAGAAACTGAGTGTACCACGCGCGTCAGTCACAGCGCAAGCACTCCCTCAAAAGCCAGCGCCATATATTTCTCAGCACCGGACAAACCATATTCTGTCAAATCCCGCGGCTTCCACGTATCAGCGTCCATATTATCCGCACCGTACAAAAACTGCACAAAAGGAATATCCCGGAAAGAGATTGCCGGAAAAAGCTGTGCGCTGATTGCCTGTTGTGAGGAAAATGATATGTCCGTTCTGGACGGCGTGCGGATTCCTGTCGAACGTTCCGCTGCACTGATGAAGTGGCACATGCTGGGCGAAGTATTGGTTCCCGGCGTATTGAATGCAGGTGATATTACGAAAACGGACGGCTGCAAACAGGCGGCTGCTCTTGCAGACAAGATGTAAAAAAGTCCTGCTGAAGCAGGGCGAATTCTCATTTTCTTCTGTGATAATAAAGCTTTGTTTTTTCAGCTTTGGCAGATGGAAAAGCAAAGCTTTTCACAGGAACTATTGTG
>HHCFR02800__coassemble_1289_pt1 | contig 25119 bp, 17 predicted proteins | sample HHCFR02800__metabat2_high_PE_030 | metagenome-assembled genome bin HHCFR02800
AATTATCGAAAAAAAAAAGAGGGAAATACGCAAAAATGTACAATCCCTCTCTCTTTTTTGTATCATATTGATAACAAATTATATATTTTATACTTTTTCCATAAAAATCCTATCAAAACCCTGTCCTTTTATCGGAGCTGTACATCCGGGAATCTCATGATTTCAAAAACGACTGTCTGTCTTCTTCCTTCTGTACTTTTGTCGTCGCTTCATCAACAGAAACCGCCTCCGTCTTCTGCTCTTCGCTTTGTCCTGTCTTATCCCCGCCGGATGAGGCAGATGTACTTTGTCCCTGCTCTGCCGCCTCTCCCCCGGCATCTTCCAGTACTTTCTGCTTGAAAATAGAACCGATCACGGTCTTTTTGATGACAGACTCTCTCTTCATGCGGAACCACAACTCATCCAGATGCAGCACACGAAGCACTTCGGGCGCGCTCTCCGTCTCCTTGCTGATCAGCGGCTGCACTGACTCAATGCAGATGCAGAGCCGGGTGTTCATCATGGAAGAAAAATCCCGGACAAACATAATCTGCTGCTCCACCGGCAGACAGAAAAATACGATATCCGGAATGTTCGCGTTGATCTCGTTGAGTACTGTCCCGGTATTCTCTCCGTCAAAAGCGGTCCCATTCTGGAAAATATCCGGATAGGAGCTGCTGATATACTCTTTAAAAGAGTCCAGATGCTCCTGCTTCGTCATGACCGCATAAATCTCTCTGCTCTCTCTGTTCAGCTTCGCGAACAGACGCTTCAGGTACTCATCCGCAAACTCTCCGATGCCTTTTCTGTCCTCGCTGCTGCTCCTCTGGTGGCGGATCGCCATCTCCATATGGCTGTCGCCGGGCAGAACCAGCTGCATATTCTGGACGGATTCTGCCGCCCAGGACTGATTCTGGCAGTAGAGAGAACTCTCTGCCGAGTGGAAGAAAACGACCTCCAGCCCTTTCCTTCTCATATAGTCCATGGTAAGATTCACCGCTTTTTCCGGACGCATCACCGACACGTCAATGCCGAGCACATTTACTTTTCTAGAAGAATGTTCTTTCATTCCTTTTGGACCTTTCCAGGCTACTGTGCGGAATCCGTATCAAAATTATAGGAACCGCCGTAGCCGCCAATATCCTGGGAAGACTCGCCTTCCTCGTCGTCAGTATCTTCCCCGTCGTCATAAGAACTGTCGTCGTCGCTGTTCTCGTCATCATAGGAGGAACCATCGCTCTCGTCATTATCGTAAGAACTGTCCTCTCCGTCATAACTGTAATCGCTGTCCGTCTCGTCAGCGTCAGTTTCATCATCAGAAGTATCTCCGTCATAGGTGCTGTCTTCACCGCCGACGTCCGTGCTGTCCGTACCGATATAAACCTGAATGTCTCCGCCGGTATCAATGTCGCCCACCTCGATCTCGGCACTCGGGAAGTATGTCAGGAGATCTTCTCCCATTCCTTCCTCCGTCACCACGATCCTTGTGGTGGAAAGCGGTCCTTCATCCTGATAGGAATCAACCAGACTGATGCTGTAACCTTCTCCCTCAAGATAAGACTCCCACTCACCGGCAAGTCCTGCCACATACGCGGAATTATACAGTTCTATGGAGTAATCTTTCGAATCTGTTCCTATCGCGGAACCGGTCTCCGAAGAATCATCTCCGCTGTTGTCATTCTCTGCTTCCCGGCTTCCATCGGAAGCGGTGTTCTCTGCCTGCTGTGCCAGCGTGGAAACCTGTAACTGTACCATCTGAGAATCTATGGTAAATACATTATCCGCCTCCGCGCCCTGCAAAATACGGATCGTGATATTTTCCGGAGAAAGTGCGTTAAAGTTCTCTTCCTCTCCGGAAAGGTCTCTTCCTCCGCCGGTCTGCACCAGATTCGTATATTTTCTGTATATGGTGCTACTGTCATTTTCCGCAAACAGAGTCTGGAAGAATGACTGCAGGTAGACATTCGTTCTCTCCAGACGGTTGGACTCTTCCGTCTCGGTTCCGTCCAGATATGTCAGCAGCGCAATGGCATCCTGACTGTCAATCTCTGTCTGTCCGCCCTCAATGACACGCAGGACCCCGTTCGCGTTCCGGTAAGAAATGTCCTCGTCCACCTGATACGGCACATCATTTACCATATCAAGGAAACTCTCAAAATTCTCCTGTGTCATCACATCATAACCGCTCAAGGTCAGTCCCGTCACATTTTCCATGATATCGGAGATCATGTCATATCTATCCTCACCAAAAGCGCGGGCGACATCCGTCAGGTTCACCGTATTTTTTGCCTCCGGCATCTCCTTCTGCAGGTCATCGAGCAGTTCTTTTCCAACTGTCACCTGCGCATTAGCCGGGATCAGCAGAATATCCAGGATATGTGTTCTGGTATTCAGCATGTTCAGGGCAATGTACTCCCTGCCGCTGTCCGCACTGTCAACAAAAAAGAGGGTGCTCCTCATATTAGTTTCGTCTATCTCCGGCTCCTGTACTTCACTGCTGCCGGTGCTGGTTATATTGCCCCCGTCTCCTGCCAGCTTTCTCACATCGTAGAAGCTGCCGGTCAGATAGTAGTTCACGCCCTCAAACGATGCGAAAGCGATGGCAACCATCAGGACCAGCACCACTGCCACCTTGAGAAGGAAGGAGAAAAATCTTACAATCAAGCTTGGCTTTTCCATCATAGCCCTCCTATTCGATTTTATCTGTTAAGTATAGCAAACTTCCATTTCTATTTCAAGTTTTGACATAAAATTGTTTGTCTTTTAACATTTCCCTTCATTTTTTGTTGAAATAGAAATGGAAAATTGTTATGAATCCATTTATAATGGTCTGCAGAAACCGATTGGCTGTACTTCTGACAGCCTGCCGGTATTATACGCATACACAGCATTGCAGGCAGAACCGACTGACGCAGACAGCAAATCAGGTTTTACAGGCAATGCTCCCGGAAAGGAGTTTTACATCATGAACACAGCAGTGATCACCGGCGCGTCCCGGGGTATCGGTTTTGCCACGGCAAAGCTTCTCGGACAACGCGGCTGGAATCTCGTCATAAATGGCGGTCATGACAGGGACGCCCTGCAGCATGCCGCAGACACATTGTCCTCTTCTACCCGTGTGGCATCCTATTACGGCGATGTCTCCTCCGAGAAACACGGGAACGGTCTGATCGACTGTGCGCTGCGCACCTTCGGTCACATTGATCTGCTCATCAACAATGCCGGTATCTCTCACATCGGTCTTCTGTCTGATATGAGTACCGCTCAGTGGCATCGGCTCATGCAGACCAACCTGGATTCTGTATTTTTCACCTGCCGGGCGGCTGTCCCATCCATGGTGCGCCGACAGCAGGGGAGGATCCTTAACATTTCTTCCGTCTGGGGAGAAGTGGGCGCTTCCTGCGAGGCTGCCTACTCCGCCTCCAAGGGAGCCGTCAACGCACTCACCCGGGCGCTCGCCAAAGAACTCGCCCCCTCGCACATCTCTGTGAACGCCATCAGTTTTGGCGTCATCGACACAGAGATGAACCGCTGCTTTGATCCGGAGGAACGGGAAGCCCTCGCAGAGGAAATCCCGTTCGGGCGCTTTGCCTCTCCAGAAGAAGCGGCCGCGTTCTGCTGCCAGATCGCCGAAGCTCCGGAATATCTCACCGGGCAGGTTTTGCGATTTGACGGGGGCTGGATCTGAATGTCAGCAGAAATCCTGACTGGGAACTGATGGGGTACAGACGAGGACGTCTTGCCCCTGCTATATCTCCGCTGTCTCCTCCCGGAGCCACCGGCGTTCTTCTTCCTCAAGATACGGGGACAGCGTCTCGAAGACTTTCCGGTGATAGGTATTCAGCCAGTTCCGCTCTTTTTCCGAGAGCATCTCCCCAAGGATGGCTTCCCGGTCGAAGGGGACCATGGTGAGCGGCTCGAATCCGAGAAAGACACCGAAAGTATTCTCTCTTTTTCTTGCGCAGACCAGGAGATTTTCCAGACGGATACCGAAACGTCCTTCCAGGTAGATGCCGGGCTCGTCGGAAGTGATCATCCCTTCCTCCAGCACGCAGTCATTGCCCCGGGTCGCGGCCGGTCGATAGCGGAAACTGTTCGGACCTTCATGGACACTCAGCAGATACCCCACTCCGTGACCGGTACCGTGGTTGTAGTCCAGTCCTCTCTCCCAGAGAGGCGTCCTTGCCAGCACATCGAGGCTCATACCCGCAGCGCCCTTTAAAAAGACGGCGTCTGCCAGACGAATATGTCCTTTTAACACCAATGTATACATCTCTTTCTGTTCCCGGGTGAGCGGGCCGAGGGCGATCGTTCTTGTGATATCGGTCGTTCCTTCTTTGTAATGTCCCCCGGTGTCAGCCAGAAGAAATCCTTCCGGGCGAAGCGGAATATCGGAGTCCTCATCCGCGGCGTAATGCACGATGGCTCCGTGCTCCCCGTAAGCAAGAATCGGATAAAAGCTCGGACCAAGGTAGCCGTCCTGCTCTCTTCGAAAAGTCTCCAGCTTTGCGGCGGCGCCAAGCTCCGTGACCGGAGTCTGCCATTTTCCTGTCTCTTCTTCTTTCCTCTGTTTTTTCAGCCAGAAGAGAAAACGGGTCACGGCAACGCCGTCCTTGATATGGGCCGCCCGCTCATTGGATACCTCCACCGGATTCTTTATCGCCTTGAGAAGCAAAGTGGGATTCTCCCCGTCCTCTGCCTCCACCTCCGGTGGAATCCGGCTGATCAGAGCGTCATTGACATGATTCTCATCGTACAGAAGCCGGCTGCCCGCCGGAAGCCGCTCCACATCCGCGTAGATCTCCCCGTACTCCCGAAGGCAGATGCCAGTCTGTGCCAGATAATCCCGCACCTCAGGTGAGAGCGCTTCTGTCTGCACATACCAGCGCACCTCCTCCTGACTCATCAGAAGGTAAGAAAGCACTACCGGCGTACATTCCACATCATTTCCCCGCACATTTAACAGCCAGCAGATATCCTCCAGACTGGCAAGAAGAAACCAGTCTGCTTTTTTTTGCTTTAATACCCGGCGCACTTCCGCGATCTTTTCTCCGGCGCCCATGCCGGCATACTCTTCCGGGAGAATCCATACCGGCTCCCGGGAGAGCGGCGGACGGTCTTCCCAGACGTCTCCCACCAGGTCAAAGCCGCTGACAACGGTGATGCCTTTTTCTTCCAGCTGCTCCCGCAGCCTTCGCGCATAGCCCGCCATCACACAGCGGCCGTCAAAACCCAGCGTCTCTCCCGCAGAGAGTCTTTCCTGCAGAACATTTTCCAGAGAAGGTACTCCGGGCTGTCCCGAACGATACAGGGTGATGCCGCTGCCCTCCAGCTGTTCTTTTGCCTGAAGAAAATACCGGCCATCTGTCCAGAGGCCGACATGATCTTTTAAGACCAGAAGCGTACCGGCAGAGCCGGTAAAGCCGGAAATGTACTCCCGGCATTTAAAATAATCTCCCACATATTCGGAACCGTGGAAATCATCGGTCATGATCAGCCAGGCATCGATTCTCTCCGCCTGCATCCGTTCACGCAGGCGGAGAAGTTCTTTCCGCACGCCTACTGCTCCTTACCGGTCTGATAACCATCCGGATTCATGGACTGCCAGTGGTAGGAATCCCGGCACATTTCCTCTATGCCGTATTTTGCTTCCCATCCAAGCTCTTTCTTTGCTTTGGACGGATCGGAGTAGCAGGTGGCAATGTCACCGGCTCTTCTCGGCTTGATCTCATACGGAATCTCTTTGCCGCAGGCCTTGCTGTATGCTTTTACCACATCAAGAACGCTATATCCCTGACCGGTTCCCAGGTTGTAAATGCTCACACCAGGTTTCATATGGCGAAGCGCCTGTACATGACCTGCCGCCAGGTCAACCACATGGATGTAATCTCTGACGCCGGTACCGTCCGGTGTATCGTAATCGTTGCCGAAAACACCCAGCTTCTCCAGCTTGCCTACCGCAACACGGGCAATGTACGGCACCAGATTGTTCGGGATCCCCTTCGGGTCCTCCCCGATCAGACCTGAACTGTGCGCACCAATCGGGTTAAAGTAACGGAGCAGTGTCACATTCCATTCCGGATCGCTCACCTGAATATCTGTGAGAATCTGTTCGATCATGGACTTGGTCTGTCCGTACGGATTTGTGATCTTTCCCTTCGGGCAATCCTCTGTGATCGGGACAAAAGCCGGGTCGCCATATACGGTGGCAGAGGAGCTGAAGACGATCTTCTTGCAGTCATAATTTCTCATCACATCGCACAGAATGAGCGTGCCGGTGATGTTGTTGTGATAATACTCGATCGGTTTCTGCACAGACTCGCCGACCGCCTTGTAACCGGCAAAATGTATAACGGCTTCCGGTCTTTCCTTCTCAAAAATCTTCTCCATGAGCGCTTTATCCAGCAGATCTCCCTCATAGAAAGTAAGTGTTTTGCCCGTAATCTTTTCCACACGGTGCAGGGCTTCCTCGCAGGAGTTATACAGGTTGTCCACAACGACAACTTCATAATCATTGTTCAACAGTTCCACACAGGTATGGCTTCCGATATAGCCGGCGCCGCCGGTGACTAAAATCTTCATGGTACTTTTCCTCCTGATAAATGTAATAATATATTTATATACAGGCATGACCGCTCCCGCAGCCGGATGCACCGTATCTCTCTGGGATATGCGGATCTTTGTCCGTATCCTGTCTCGTTATCTGGCCGCTTCCACGATGAGCTCCACACATTTTTCAATGCCCAGGCTGCCCCGGTTTAAAGCGAGATCATAATTCTGCGCTTTTCCCCACTCCTGCCCGGTGAAATACTGATAATTCAGTCCGCGCCGCACATCCATATCATGGATACGGTTCTTTTCTTTTAAGAGCACTTCGCCGTACATTTCCCGGATCCGCTCCTCCTTGGTCGCCTCATCGGCATAGAGGAACACCCGCAGACAGTCCTCCCGGTCCCGCAGAATATAGTCGGCACAGCTTCCGACGATGACGCACGGCGTCTCTTCGGCAAACTTGCGGATGATCTTCGTCCGGGCGTGCCACATCCGTTTGAGAGGAGAAGATTCCTCATCTTCCAGATCCACAAAAGAATAGGCGAAACGATGGTCGGAGGAAGGGGCAAACTCCCCGTAATGCTCCACATACTTTTCCTTCAGCCCGGTCTCTTTCACAATATTTTTGATGATGTCTCTGTCATAAAATTCAATGCCCAGCTTTTCCGCGACCTGCCGCCCGATGGTCCTTCCGCCGCTTCCAAACTCTCTTCCGATTGTAATCACTCTCTTCTTCATCGAATCACCTCATTATTCCTTTTCTCACCTTTTTGGCAACTGTTTCCGTCCGACAGGCGCGCTGTCGTCTCCGGTATATTGTCAGTCTCAGAATAGCATCTCATTTTCCAAAAGTCAATGACAGTAGAGATAGCGGTACAACAGTTTTTTTGAAAAAGGTATTTTGCTGCGGATCTCCGCCTGCAGTTTCCGCAAAAAATCTTTCAGCAGTCGTCGTTCATTGAGTCGGAGCGGCTTTTGCCCGAAAATGTTTCTCTGCATGATCCGGATAATGCGGAAATATTCCTCCTCCCGGATGCCGGGAAATCTTTTGCAGATGACCTCCGCCAGCTCATAAGGCCGCCTGAAGTCTCCCTGAACGCCGCTGTACTGCAGCATCCGGCACATCTGCCGGTATGTAAGCGCCGCCAGCTTTTCCGGGTGTTTCTTCCACTCTCTCCGAAAAAGTGTAATGCGAAGACTCCTCTGCAGTTCCAGCAAAAATCCGACAGCCGTCAGAATAAGAAGAACGAACAGGAAAATCCCGAAAAGATTCCAAGTCAGTTCCGGAAGCTCCGGCAGTTTCATCCGTTCCGGCGCCCCCGGTACGATCTCATCTGCCTCCACCCGGGTTCCCCGGTCTGTCGGCTCCATCTCTTCTTCCTGCACATCGATCAGATAATCCGGTTCATACGTTTCCCGGTAAAAGCCCGGTGTCACCTCCACCGGACTCCACCCCGCGCCGTCAATATAAATCTCCGCCCAAGCATGTGCATTTTCTCCGGTAAGTCGGCAGGTATCCGCCCCTTCCTCCTCCAGCTGCTTCGCCAGATCTTCATTCAGATAATATCCTTCCACATAGCGGGCGGGCACTCCCAGTGTGCGGTAGGCGAGTACTGCTGCCGTGGCAAAATGCACTGCGTTTCCTTCTCTGTATTCTTCCAGAAACCAGGAAACAAAGTCTTCTCCATCCGGCATTTCCTCTGTCTCTTTTTTATACCTTGCGCGGGCCGCCAGCATCACCCGGATCCTCGCGGTAGCGTCATCAATATTTACCGTATCGCTTTCTGTATGCTGCTGCCAGCCCTCCCCGGAAAAAAACAGGCGCTCTATCATATCCCGCAGCGTCTCATCTACATCCAGATAATGCGCATAGACAAACGACCGGTACACTTCCTCTGCCTGCCGGCAGGCCACAGAAACCGCGCTGTCTCCCGCCGCCGTCCAGTCCGGCGTCTCCGGAAATTCCTCCCCGGCCTGAGACTGATCGGTAAACTGATAAGAGCGCACACCGAAAAATCCGCCGGACAAAAGCTGCCAGTCCTGATTCTCCCTGTAATCTGCCTGCACGCTGTCTGCCGTCTCGGGAACATATACGTAACACCGGTCCGCCCCCTTGTTTACGACACGGATCTCCTGCTCCCGCTCTTCCCGGAAAGATCCGCTCTTTGCCCCGGCTTCCCGCAGAGAGGCGGCCGGAAACACCGGCGCATATCCTTCCCTGTTCAGCCAGTCCAACATCCCCTCCTGTTTTCCGGTGTATGTCTCGCTGGAAAACTGGCGCCAGGATTTTCCGTCGTAGACGGCGCCCACAAATCCCCGGAGATACAATTCCTCCGGCCAGTCAAAAGTCAGCTCCAGCGTGGTCTTCTCCCGGTCTTTTTCCTTTTTTCCATAAAGGCTGCCTGCCCGGGACAGTTCTCCCTTTGGCAGCGAATCCTTCCCGTAGCGGCAGCGATGCACTACCCATTCTATCTGGTGCCGCACCGCATTCACCGCAAAACTCGGAGTAAAACCGGAAAGAAGCACCGCGCCTCCCCAGCCGATCAATAATACAAACACCAAGACGCTCAGGCTGATCATGCTGTTGTGCCGGCTGCCCGTCCACACAACAAGCCAGCCCGCGAACAGAAAAATCACCGGCCAGACTGTCAGTCCTTCTCCTGCAAGAGCTCCCACCGCAAGAGAAAGGAGCATCGCCGCTGTCAGCGCGCCCCGCCACGGTCTCCACACCGCATAACCGGTAAAAAGCCCAAACAGAAGTCCCACCGTGCTCACAGCCGGAAAAAATGTTTCCGCTGCCGACGTGCCGCCATAAAGCGGCAGATACGTGCCGAATCTCTCATTCCAGTTTTGCAGCACCGTATCTGCGACTGCCAGCAGCCCCTGTATGACTGCCTCCATGCGGAAAAACAACAGAAAAAATGCCAGAAAAAGCAAAAGAAATGGCAGTACCATTTCCCATGTTTTTTTCTGCTGCGAGAGAATGACAAGAACTGCCGTTCCCGCGCTCACCGCAAAGAAAAGACCCGTTCCTCCCCCGGGAAGGAGCGTGCCCAAAAGTGCGGCGGCGCCGGATAAAAAGAGCAGTGCCTCACAGACCGCTGCCACTGCCGTAATGACCGTATTGATTTTTGGATTCTGTTTCTCTTCTGCCCGCAGCACAAAAATTTCTTTTTCCATATCTTTTGCTCCCGCTCTTTCTCATATATAAATGTACCGGCCGGCAGCCGGTTCCTTTTCCGAGAGGGCGATAAGCTCATACCCTCCGCTGTTATCAATGGAATCTTTTTCTCCCTCCGTCGGAACAAAGACAGAGAGATTGACCTGCTCCGCCAGATTTTTCAGCAATGCGCCCTCCGGCTCGGCAGTAACATAGATGACTTTTGTGTAGGCAAACTGCCTTCCCTGCTTCATAAAACTGCGGATGACATCGGAGGGTTCACCTTCGGCGTGCATCCCCATGATACTGTCCCTCAGCTGCATCCCGCCGCTTCTCGAACGAACCGGCATCTCCAGCAGTCTCCCGTGAATCATGCATCCCACCTGATGCTCCATCTCCAGTTCCAGAAGAGCATGGTCCAGAGAAAGGACCAGAGAGGCCACCCGGCTGATCCTTTTATCCGGCACCCGGTCTTTTCCGGACAGGGAAAACAGCAGAATGGTATCAAAGCTCGCCGGCCGGCTGAACTCCCGCAGCAGAAGACGGTTCATTTTGAAAGAAAGTTTCCAGTGGACAGCCCGCAGGCTGTCGCCCTCCTGATAATCCCGGATATCAAAAATCTCCGATGTATCATTTCCCCGGAGATCCTCATCGTAAATGTCCCCCGTCTCCTTTGACTTCGGCCGCTGTCTGAGTACCAGACTCACCGGCAGAAGCGCCGAATAGATACTCATTTTCTTCTCTGTGCGATACGCCTTTTTCACACAGAAAAGATGAAGGACATCGTAGCAGTAGATCTCTCTGGTTCGTATCTCCACCTCACCGCAGAGAGTTGTCTGCACCGGCAGCATTCCATCGCCTAAAGAACGGACGCTCTCCGGCAAAGTCAGCGTTTTCAAAGAGCTGCAGGAACGCAGAGCGCCCTCTCCGATGCTCTGCAGGGTCTCTCCCTCAATGGTGAGCGTTTTCAGACTCGCACAGTTTTCAAAGACCCGGTCGCCGATACTCTCCACCCGGTTTGGAATCACCAGGGAAGTCAGCGCTTTACAATCCCGGAAACTGCCGTCTTCCAGGCTCACACAGTAGAGAGAGCTCGCATTGTAAAGCGTCGCATTTTCTGCGCCGGTCGGTACCCGGATAGCATGAAGCTGTTCCGGATGTTCCGGATCTACCAGATATAAAATGTCATCGACCGTCCGGTATTCTTCTCCCTCCTGCGCTGACAGACGGTCGGCAAGGAGCGGATACTGTTCCTGCAGAACGTCATAGTACCGAAGATAGATTTCTCCGTCCTCTCCGGCAGGAACAAAGACCGTCACCTTCTCCTGCTGTTTTTCCTCCAGCAGCCGCTCTCCGAAAACGGGAGGATTTGCTCCGTTAAAGGAGAGCATTTCCAGCGCCGTTTTGGAAAAGGCTTCCTCTCCGACCGTCCGCAGAGCGGAAGCAAAACTTGCCTGCGTGAGGGAAATGCAGCCTGCATACGCGCGGTCGCCCACCTCTGTCAGATTTGTCATACCGGACCAGCTTGCCGACGACAGTGCCTCACAGCCATAAAACGCTTCCTCTCCGATTCTTGTCACCGACTCCAACAGACTTCTCGTCAGCGAGAGACTGCGCAGTTTTTTACAGCCGCTGCAGAAAGCGTCCGGCAGTTCCTTCGCCCAGCCCTGTAAGGACAGACTCTCCAAAGCGCTGCAGTTTTTCAGCATGCCTTCGCCCAGACGTTCCACAGAAGCCGGGAGCAGCAGTCCCTCCCCCGCTCCGTTTCCTGACAGTGTCTCACAATCTGCAAATGCATCGTCTCCGATCTCCCGCAGTCTTGTCACGGACAGATTGGTAAAATCCATATATTTCAGGGAAGTGCAGCCCATAAATGCCTCATTCCCGATCCGCTCCACTGTATACGTGCTGCTCACCGCCGTGAGTGACTCGCAGCCTTTCGCGGCTCCGTCCGCCACCTCCGCAGTTCCCAGAAGGATATGCAGTTCTCCCCGGAACGAGCGCGGCACATATTGGAGGAGAATCCGGCTCTCTCCCTCTTCTTCCTGCGTACCGTAAAGCACACCGCCATGGACTTCTCCCTGCCGCCCGTACGTGCGCACCGGCAATCCGCCCGCTTCTTCATAATAAGACTGGTCATCCGCCGATACCCAGAGCGCGAAGGAATCGCTGCTCTCTTCTCCCCCGAACAGGGAGGCTGACAGAGACGGCAGCCGCAGGCCCGCCGGAACGAAAAGCACTTCCAGTTCTCTGCTGTGCGAGAGAACTCCTTCCGGCAGTTCTGTGAGTGCCTCCGGCAACACAAGCACAGAAAGATCCTCACAGAATGCCAGGGCATCTTTTGCGATCTCTGTCGTGTCCTTTCTGACGATGAAAGTTCCGTCATCTGTGGAAAGTGCCTGCAGCAGACGGCAGGTACCGTCATAATTTCTCTGATACAGACCGCCGTCTTCCAGGAAGGTTTCCTCTTCCATCACCCGGTCTTTGATGATCGTGACCGGCGACTGCCACGTCGGAATATCGAGCAGCGCCCACCACCAGTCTGCGGACAGACGATACGCAGTCCGCAGGCCATGTCCCTCCGTGTACGGAACATAGATGGACAGATGTCCATTCTCTTTCGTGCCGCTCAGCGCATCAGCAGATACTGACACCACATCGTCCCGGCGGGCGATACTGATCTCTCTTAAACTGTCACAGTCCGCCACCGCGCGGCTTTTGATCGCGGTAAGACTCTCCGGCAAAAGCAGCGTTTCCATGGAAGTACACCCCGCAAACGCTTCCACTGGCAGTACAGTAATCGCTGTATGTTCCAGATCTCCGTTTTGCAGTGAAGCACAGTTTTTAAAAGCTCCCTCTCCCAGAGATACTATCTTCGCCTCCGGATGAAGCGGAAGCTCCCGTAGCGCCGTGCAGTCATAAAACGCCCCGGCTCCGATCTTCCGCACTGCAGGAAGCAGGGCGAAATTCATCAGTTCCTCCAGCGAAGTGCAGCCGGCAAACGCTTTGTTTCCGATAGTCTCCAGCTCCGCGCCGGCGAGAACAACAACACTTCGCAGGGAAGTACATCCCGCAAAACATTCATCCGGAATCTCTCTCAGCTGCGACGGGATCCACATGGATTTCAGGTATGTACAGCCGGAGAAAGCGCCCTGGCCGATCTCCGTCAGTCCGCCAAACATCGCCAGCGTCTGCGAATACCGGGCACAGTCCGCGAAAGCTTCCTTCCCAAGGGAAGTACACTTCTCACCGATGATGGCTTCCCGCAGGCTGTGGCAGCCATCGAAGGCTCCGGCGCCGATCCGACGGATTTCCTGCATCTGTCCGGCATCCACTCCTGTCAGCCGGGCGCAGCCGGCAAACGCTTCCGCACCGATTTCTTCTGTACCGTCCAGCAGGGAAAGCTGTCCGCTCTTATCGGTCGGCACATTGCGAAGGCAAAGAGAGCCGTCATCTTTTTTCTCATAGATCATCTGTTCGCTGACCAGATAATTTTCTCCCTCCAGCAGTTCTGTCTGCTGCGGAAGTACCGGGGAAAGACCTTTCTTACCCATGAATACGGTTTCCAGAGAATCACAGCCCGAAAAGGCGTTCTCCACTTCTGAGAGCTCCGGGGAGGACAGCACGACGATTTCCAGATCTTCACACCGGAGAAAAGCATCCTCTCCCACCCGCGTCACATCCGGAAGTTCCAGATACACCAGATGACTGCACCAGGCAAATGCGCCGGCATCCACCTCCGTGACTCTGCATCCTTCCGGCGCCGTGTATACGTTGAGGTCTTCCGGGACGCCACAGAGGGTAAGCGCCTGCTCCGTATCTTCTCTGGAAATATAAACACAGCCCTGCCCGTCCACATAGAGTGTCCCGTCCGCCAGCGTCAAAAGCCGTGCCGCCGCATCGGCTCCATAATCCTCCGTCAGACGCTTGATCCAGCCGGACGCCTCATTCTGTTCCCGGGAAATGTACAGATTTAACTCCCGGGAGAGCGTTTCTCCCGCCACATACTCGCCAAGAATCATCGGAGTATCTCCTTCAATCTGTACCCCCTGCAGAGATGGTCCTCCGGCAGAAGCGAGACTGTTCCCGGCCAGCCGCTTTACATTTTCTCCCATACGGACAAAACGGACCTTTCCCGGCTCCGCAAACGCGTACGCTTCGATACCGTCCGCCTCCTCCGGGACCTCATAAATGCTGCTGTCTCCTCCGTCAATAAACGCGAGCTGCCTCTCGCTTCCTTCCACGGCATATACATCGCCGCCATGATTTTCGTACGTCTTCTCCGTGCCGCCGGCCGCCTGTATACACTGCGCCGCCGCGCCGGTTTCTCCCAGCTCCTCGTCAAAGATCTCTCCCCAGGCAGAAAGATACCGTTTACAAATGAGATCCTCCACCACACTGTCCCGGGTCTTTGGTACTTTGACCTGCACCTGGCAGTCCGCGCCGCCAAACACCGGCGTGTCTTCGGATTTTATCAGCTCCGGCGGTGTCTCCGCCTGCATGGTGACGGTAAGTGTCTCCGTTTTGTCGCAGGCACGGGCGGCATCAGCCAGCGCACCCCCGGCGATCGTCTCTGTCTCCTTGTTCACCGCAAAACTCTGACAGGCGGCAGGTACTTTCCAGAGCATCTTCCCATCCGCCGAGTAGAGCAATCCATCCTTCACACAGAATATGTGGTTGACCTCTCCGGTATTTCCCGCCGTCTCCTGCGCTTTTACAGAATATTCGGCAAGCTTTGGAAACTTCTGTCCCGCCGCGGAAAGGTCCACGCTGTTTACGGTGGCTGAGAGCGCCAGCACGGTCACAGACTCCGCCGGCGCGGAGGTAATAAACTCTCTGTCCAGAGCCACACGGGTAATGCCATACGGGACATCGAGACGTCCGGTCTCTTTCTTTGGCACATAGCCGCAGAGCACCTGATCATCGCCGGACATCTTCACCAGATATCCTTCCTCCAGAAGCGGCGTCAGCGGAATCGCATACATGACCTGCGTGTGCTGTCCGTTTTTAAAGGTGTAGGATATCTCCCGGTTTTCTGCCGTGGCAGGATATACGGAGGACCAGCCGTAAAATAAATCGGTCAGAAAGCCGTCCTCACTGATGAGATATCTGCCGTCTTCCCGGAGCGCCCTCACCATCTCGTTATACGGACAGCGCCCGTCATACTCCGCATTTAAGACTACGGTTTTATCATCTGTATAAATCGTATCGAGCACCGTCTCCTCGTCATACATGACCGTCAGACAATAGTCCCTGACACTGTAGCGCACAGCATCCTCTTCCGTAAAGACCGCTGTCGTTCCCTCTCCCGGACCGTAATAAATGAGATCGGCCGTCCAGTCGCTGCCGTCTTCTCTCTTTTTTGCCACACCGCCGGTCTCTTCCTGAAAGGCCACCTGATAATTTTTTTCATCCGGCAGGTAAACATCCTGTCCGCCCTGCACGGTTCTGCCGTACACATCCACCGTGACCGCTTCTTTTATGGCCGCGTCATTTACGGACTCTCCCTCATACAGGATATCCCCCGTCACATAGACCGGCGTAGAGTCGTAGCGCACCTGCATGCCGGTGTAGCGGATGGAATCATCCCGCACGACGCAGCGTACCGAAGCCGTCTGTCCGCGGCAGGTGAGCGTCAGCGTAAAGCTTTTGTTCACATCGGCATCGGTCAGACGGTGCGCATATTCTTCCGGAATGGCTTCCAGAGTAAATGTACTCTCCTCTTCTGTTTTCTCCTGTGACGGATCCTCCGGGTTCACCCAGTGTCCTGTCACAGTGATATTGCCCCGGATATAGGACTCCGACGGCACCTGTTCCTTATAAAAAAGACCGCCTCCTGATTTCTGTAATAGGAAATGGTAAGACCTGAGAACGTCCAGTCTCCTTCCGTCCCGTCATCCGGTTCTTCCCCGTTGTCACCGCCCGGCTGCTCTTCCTCACTGCCGGAATCTTCATCGTCATCGCCGGGACGCTGTATCGCGTTATCCTCGTCTCCCGGCTCTTCCCTTTCCGGTTCGTCTTCTCCCGTCTGTGGTGTGTTTCCGTTATCATTTTTCTCCGGCTGTGGTTCCGGCGCCGGCAGAAGATCTTCCGGTCTCTCCGGCTGCGCGTTCTGTCCGTCATCCTCCCGGGCAGTCTCCTCATTTCCCGGCTCCTGTCCCTCTCCGATCTGCCGCCGGGGCCCTTCTCCGGTTTCCCGGTCCACATAAATGATGCGCTGCCCCGCCGGCTCTTCCTCTTCGTCCGCTTCCTGGCGGCGGGCCTGGGGCGCCGGTCTGTCACCAGGAATCTCCCGGCTGCTTTCCTGCTGTCTGGTCTCTTCTTCCCGGGTCGTATCCTCCTCCCGCTGCTTCCTTCCGTCTTCTTCCAGCCCGTATTCTCTCGGGTCAAATTCTTCTTTCTGTTCTTCCTGTGTCACAAAGGAGTCCGGATCGAACATATTCTCAAGCTTTCCCGCACGCAGAGCGATCGCCAGACCGAGAACAGCTGCCAGCAAGACGAGCGCTGCCACCGGTCCAAGCCCTTTTTTCTTTTGTAAAAATTCCTTTATCCTATGCATTCTCCATACTCCTTGATCGGGAGTTCCGCTGCCGATCTTCCTTCCTCTGTTTTTGCACAGCATTCCATGCAGTCCTCCGGTCCCGGATGGCCGCTCCCATCTTCTGTTTTAACTCCTCAAAATCGATCGGCTTTGCGATATGTCCGTTCATCCCCGCCTCCAGGGAACGCCGTCTGTCCTCCACATAAGAGTTGGCTGACAGGGCATACACCGGCAGCAGGGCGGCATCCTCCCGCTCCATACTCCGGATCCTCCGCGTGGCCTCCCAGCCATCCATCTCCGGCATCTGGATATCCATGAGGATCACATCGTACTCTCCTTCCTCACTGCACGCGAACATTTCCACCGCCTGCCGTCCTGTGACCGCCCGGTCGATCTTCGCGCCGGCCTTTTCCAGGATCGCCAGGATGATCCGCGCATTGATATCGTTATCCTCCGCCAGCAGAACATGCGCCCCACGGACATACCGGAGCAGTTCTTCCCCGGTACCGGTACGGATCTCCGCCTTCTTTTGCTGTCTGTTTTCACCGGTTTTCTCCTCTTCTTTTGCCACGGGCAGAGAGAGGAACACTATAAAATCACTGCCCTTTCCCACCTCGCTGTCAATGACGATCTGTCCGCCCATCAACCGGACGATATTATCGGCAATCGCCATCCCCAGACCGCTGCCGCCGTATTTTCTGGCGATCATACTGCTTTCCTGTTCAAAAGGACGGAAAATATGTCCCAAAAACTCCGGTTCGATCCCTTTTCCGGTATCCCGCACCCGGATCATCAGCCGAAGCCTTTCCTCTATCCTCTCCATCTGGCGGAATGTCAGGGTGACGCTGCCGCCCGTCTCGGTAAACTTCACCGCATTGGACAAAAAGTTGATGATGACCTGACTCAGCCGCATCGCATCCCCGACAACCCTGCGGGCCGTAAACCCTTCCACATGCAGTTCAAAATGCAGATTTTTCTCCGCGATACTCTTTGCAAACATGGACTGCAGCTCATGTGCCATGTCAATCAAGTCAAACTCCTCCTGTGCGAGCTGTACTTTTCCATTCTCGATCCTCGTCAGATCGAGCACATCATTGATGAGATGAAGCAGAAAACGGGACAGGTTCTGTGTCTTTTCCAGGTATGCAAGCACGGTTCCCTGGTCAGCAATCTCCATCTTTGCCAGCTCCAGGAGTCCGAGGATCCCGTTCATCGGTGTACGGATCTCATGAGACATCTCTGAGAGGAACTCTGTCTTGGCCTCATTCTCCTCTTTCGCCGCTGCCAGCTCCTGCCGAAGCGTCTCTTCCTCCTTCTTTCGCGAGGAAATGTCTTCCAGCACAAGCACATACACATCTTCTTTTTTTCTGTATTGTACCCACAGGGATGCCTCCCCCCGCCTTTCATTCTGCGGATTCACAAAGGAAAACTCTGCTGCCATCGGCTCCCGTCTGTTCCAGTTCCGGTACTGTCGTTCCAGTTTGTGTGCCTCCTCCGGTTTCATGCACCGCGCCAGCGCAAAAACATCCGTGTCCATCTCGCTCTTTGTGAGTCCAAACACCTGCTCCACATTTTCTGAGACAAAAAAGGGGAAGGCGTCCGCACCCCGCAAAAAAATATACGTCTGAAAAGGATTGTCCGACAAAAAAGTGTACAACCATTCTGTCCTTCCTTTCACTGACTTTTTCTTCTGTCGTCTCCGAAGGATATATCGAATCCCTGCCGCCGCTGCCAGCACTCCCCCTAAAAGGAGAAAAAAGCACAGCACCCATTCCGCGTGCAAGGCCAGTTTGTTCGTAAATTCTTTCATCTGCTCTCTCCGAAAATCATTATATTTTCTAAATTATACAACTTGCAAAAGAACAGTGTCAACGAAATCCGTAATGATTTATTGTAAAAAATATCCTGCTCCCATGTCTTTTTCTGTTACAGAAATTCCAACGAAATTTTCTGAGAAAAGAAAAAATGCCAGATGCACATGTTCTGTGTATCTGACATTTTTTCAGCGCAGGGCGTCGCCCCGCTCCACCGCCACCTGGCAGCCCACGGATTCCACCCGCTTTATGAGAGACGCGATGCTCTGGGCGGCTTCCTCGCCGGTACAGATCTTGTTATCATACAGGCTGTAATCTTTCCGGTTTTTCTCCGGCGAGAGGTTTGGCATGATGACATTGGCGCCCGCCAGCAGCCCCTTTTCCCTGCCGTATTCATCCATGGTCCCAAGGGCTGTCGTCGCCGGAAGCAGCACCTTCGGCAAAAGAATCCGTATGACCGAGAGAAGGAAGAGCGTCATCTCCACACTCCCCGCCTTCTCTCCGGCGTATCTGGTGTCGTGATGAGGGATAAACGGGCCGATCCCCACCATCTCCGGCTGCAACCGCTGCAAAAAGAGCAGGTCATCGGCAAGATTCGCGAGGGTCTGGCCCGGCGAACCGACCATACAGCCGGCGCCCACCTGATATCCCAGCTCCTTCAGATCATACAGGCACCGGATGCGATGCGAAAAATGCATTTCCGGCGGATGCAGACTGTGATAATGGTCCCTGTCTGCCGTCTCATGGCGAAGCAGATAGCGATCCGCCCCCGCCTCCCGGAGTTTCCGGTAGCTCTCCTTCTCCCGCTCTCCGACAGAGAGGGTGATGGCGCAGTCCGGATGATCGTTCTTGATCTTCCGGAGTAGGGATACCAGCCGTTCATCGGTAAAATACGGGTCCTCCCCGCCCTGCAGTACGAAGGTCCGGTAACCAAGCGCGTACCCTTCCCGACAGCAGGATAAAATCTCTTCCTCCGACAGACGATAGCGGTTCACATGATGGTTATCCCGGCGGATTCCACAATAATAGCAGTTATTTTTACAGTAATTGGTAAATTCAATCAATCCCCGGATATATACTTTATTGCCATAATACCTGCGGCAGAGAGCCAGCGCTTCCCGCCGCAGCGTTTCTCTCACTTTTTCGTCTTCCGACTGCTGCAAAAGACAGACAAATTCTTCCTGTGACAATGTTCTTTTTTCCAAAAACCGGTCGACAACATCCATCGGATCATCCTCATTTCTCATTTTTATTTTCCTGCATCTTCTTTTTTTCCTGCATCTTCTTTCCGTCCGCCTCTGCGTTTCCGGCTCTTTGCACGCTTTCCCGTGTTCCCTCGATGAGATCCCGGACCACCTCTCCCGCGGCAATGAGTCCTGCCGCAGAGGGAACAAACGCGACGCTCCCCGGCGTCCGTGAACCGGTTTTGATCGGTTCTTCCGTGGAGTACACGACTTTTAACTTCTTTACTCCCCGCTTCTTTAGCTCCCGCCTCATCACCTTTGCCAGCGGGCAGACCGAGGTCTTATAAATATCCGTCACCGTGAGCCGGGAGGCATTCAGCTTATTTCCGGTCCCCATACAGCTGATGACCGGAACGCCCGCTTTCTGCGCCTGCACCACGATATCCAGCTTGGCCGTCACCGTATCCACCGCGTCCACCACATAAGACCAGGAAGCGAAATCAAACTCCGCTGCCTTCTCCGGCAGATAAAAGCAGGGACAGATCTCTACATCGGCCTGCGGATTGATGGACAGGATCCGCTCCCGCATGACCTCCACTTTTTTCCTGCCGATCGTATCCTCCGTGGCAATGATCTGCCGGTTGATGTTGGAACGGCTCACCGTATCATTGTCAATGAGAACAAACGAACCCACGCCGCTTCTCGCCAGCGCCTCCACCACATATCCGCCGACGCCGCCGACGCCGAAGACCGCGACCCGGGCGGCCGCCAGTTTCCGGAGGCCTTCCTTCCCGATCAGCATCTCTGTCCGCTCAAAACTCTGTTCCATCTTCTGCCTCCTCTCCGGACCACTGTTTCATCCACGCATCCAGAAAACCGATATCGGTCAGATCCGGGATCTGTTTCCGGTAAATCCTGCCGGAAAATGCTTCGTGAGGCAGTGGGAAAAACGGCGTCTGCTCCGGACAGACCGGCTGATACATCGGGTCGGCAATGATCCCTGTCGCTCCCCGGACCAGCGCGCGGACCTCCTCCTCACTGTCCACACTCTGACAAAGCGCCGGCGCAAGCAGCTCTTCTTCTGCCTCCAGCGGGCAGAGTACCCGGACAGAACTGCCGTAGCGAAGCTTCATGGCGTATGCCAGCGACTGGCTCACAACGGCCTCGCCGATGAGACAGATCCCGGAACCATCCTTCTTCGCACTTTCATCCGTAATGCTCCCGGTCTGTTCCTTTTGTCCCGCGAGAATCTGCCTGTTCTGTTCCCTTTGTCCCACGGGAATCTGTCCCGTCTGTTCCGGCGCTGTCTGCCCGCCTTCTTCCTGTTTCTCCCTGTAAGCGATCCGGTTTTTCCTGTCTTTCTCTGTCTTTTCCATACAGGCAAGCAGCCTGTCGGTAAATGGTTTCACCGGCATTCCGACCACATACGGTGTGCCAAACCGTTCACGAAGTACTTTTGCGGCCGCCAGTCCGGCAGAAGAAACCACCACATTGATGTCTGCTTCTCCCGCCCGGGCGATCTCCTCCGGTTTGCTTCCCATGGCAAAGGTACTGATGATATCATAACCGTTTTTCTCAAAAAAAGCATACATGGAGGCAAGGGTTCCATTTATGGAAAAATCAAGGGGCGTCACGCCCAGAAGGTTCATGGTCCCCCGGGATGGCAAAGCTGTTTCCACCATGTGCTCTGCCACGGCGGCAAGGGCCATCCCCACACCCTGCACGTAGGAGTGCATGCCATTTGTCGGAAAATAAAAAGTCGGGATACCGGTTTCCCGCTCAATGATCTCCCGGATCGCATCAAAATCTGTGCCGATCATCATCGGGATTGGTGAGCGCACCAGCGCGATAAACCGCGGGGACAGATCTTTCGCCGCCCGGACGATATCCCCGATAAATTTCTCATCATTGCCCATGATGGCGTCAATCTCCGACAATCCGGAGATAAACACCAGGCTGTCCTGCTCGTACCAGCGAGGCTCGTCATGGGTATTGTATGTGGAATTACAGCCGGAAGGATCGTGAATGACCACCATGCCGCCCAGCTCGTAAAGTGCGGAACAGATGCCGGAGACGTCCGCCGTGTACGTTGATATAATGACTGATACCTGTTTCATATGCAGCTGACACACCCCAATCCTTTTCGTATTACCAGATCTTTCGTATCTTTTCTGGTCAAAAAAGCCTCCCGGATCCGCTCGCACAGCCCGAGAATGCCGGCGTAGCCGTACAGACCGCCGCCCTCTACCATATTGACGAAATGTTCTGTCTGATGAAAATATGCCGCCTTCTGTCCGATGGCAAGTACCGGTTCTCCTCCGCGCGGGAAGACCCGCATATTGGCATGGATCGTGGCGCAGACCGTAAGCTCAGGCGCATGTTCTCTGAGCCAGTGATAATCTGCCTCTTCCTCCGGCGAAAAGCTGTCCGCATAGATACGTATCACCCGGAATCCGTGGGTAAGCAGCAGTCTGGCAAGCCCCAGCACCCGGGGCACCGCCGCCGCGTCCAGCGCCACAGGCATACCGTGAAGCAGACGGCAGGTGCGCTCCAGCTCCTCGTCACATTTTTTTCGAAGAGCGGTCGGATCCCAGGCTGTCGCCGGAACGATCGTCTCCTGCTCATCTGCCTTCCCCTGTTCTTCCGGAGTTCTCCCGTCATCCGCCTGTCCTGTCACTTTCCGACAGGCAGACGATCCCTGATTCACCTCCTCAAGTACTGCCAGAAGCTGTTCCATCTGCCGGTCGATCTCCTCATACGAAAAAGTCTGAGGCAAGTAAAGGAACCGCATCCCCAGCCGCTCCGACAACGCCTCCCCGGCCATTTTTGCCGGCGGATAAGTTACAATATTTACGCTGCTTTCCGCCATGGACAGATATTCCTCAAAGGTATCACAGGCCGTGAGATCTTTTACCGTGCAGCCGTGTTCCCGAAGCACTGAGAGCATCTCGCAGTCCGGCTGCAGAGGAAGATCATTTCCGATAATATTGATTTGTTCCGGGCGCTGCTCCCTTTTTTCCAGACAGTCATACATGGCCTTTCTTAATTTCTGATCCGGCGTGATGCCTCCTTTTTGCATGATCGGATCCATGTACGCCTCGATAAAATGCTGCTGCGGATATCTCTCCCGCAGCGTCCGGTAAATGTAGGCGATGTCGCATCCCATAAAGTGATGGATGCACACGGTAAATAAGATCACCACCGTAGGTTTTCGTTTTAATTTTTCCAAAATCTCCGAGACGCCGTCAATGACCAGCTCTTCCATCTGTCCGTTGGTAATATCGTCCTCTTTGACCGCGATGGTCGAAAACCGGTCCGCCGCTCCCATCTCTGCCGCCGTCAGCACCACGCCCCGGTTGCAGTTGGCGGCACAGACGTAAATCTGATGGGAACCCGGAATAAGCATTCCTGTGTGCACGATATTCCAGGTGCCATGCGCCGGACTGTTGTATTCCAGTCCCGGACGAAATGGTGACGGCCAGGCGGCGTCTTTCATGGAGACGATTTCTTTTTCTGTGACGGGCGGCCGATATTTCTGCATCGCCTCCCGGCTTCCATGTATCATTTCCAGCATTGATATTCTCCCTGTCATTTCTGCTGTTTGTTTTCCTTATCTTTCTTCCCGGCAGACTGCGAGGATCTCCTCCGCCAGTTTCCGGTATTCCTGCGCCATCTCGCTGTCCGGACAAGCCTCCAGCACTGTCATTGCAAGCTCCTCGGCGTCCGTGACCGTCTCACTGCGCGACAGTGTCCCGATCACCCGGCTGTGGATATCCTCGCAAAGTTCCTGCACTTTCTCTTCCTCATGCTTTACATTTCTTCGGTTGAGAATAATACCTCCCAGTTTCGCATACCCGCGGTTTTTAAAATTATCCACCGCCATGGCGATATTTGCCGCCGCATGGATCGCCATATTCTCTCCGGAGGTGAGCACAAAAACCTGATCGGCGTACCCGCCCCGCATCGGCATGGAAAATCCGCCGCAGACCACATCGCCCAGCACATCGTAAATGACCACATCCGGCTGGTACACCTCATAGGCTCCCTTTTCCGCCAGCTTCTCCAGTGCAGCAATAATTCCTCTCCCGGCACATCCCATGCCCGGCGCCGGTCCTCCGGCTTCCACGCAGAGAACGCCCCGGTATCCTTCCATCACCATATCGGACAATGTAAAGTCATTTTTCCGGTTCCGCACCAGGTCAAGTACCGTCTCCACCGGCTTGCCATGGCGCAAAAGCACCGTGGAATCCGCCTTCGGATCACATCCGATCTGCATGACCGTAAGCCCCTGCTCCGCCATGGCGACCGCCACATTGGAGATCGTAGTGGATTTCCCGATACCTCCCTTTCCATAAACTGCAATCTTTATCATAATTCTCTCCGTTTTCTCTTTTCTTTTCTGATTCTGACACACATTTACATCTTAACAGAATCTACACTTTCGCGTACGCCACCTTGGAGGTTACACCCTCAAGCCGCCCGATACGGCCGGACAGCGTACTGATGACCGTCTGGGGCGCGTCCACGACCAGACTGATGATATTAATCCCTCTCGCCCGGTACGGGATTCCCATGCGTCCCACCATGTATTCCGCGTATTCATGTATGATATCATTGAGTTCTGCCGTCGTATCCGTATTTTCCACAATGATGGACAAAACGGCAATCCTTGTTTCTGTATCCATTCCGTCCTCCCTGTTACCTCTGCTGTCCGATCGAGCCTGCAGGTAAACCTGCGCCTCTTTGTTATATTCCGACTCTGATATCAGCAGATTCTCGGCAGCAGTTCGCCCCGCGGTTCCGGCAGCAATGTCTCCGCTCCGATCTCCGTGCTCATAACGACCCGGCCCGGCATCTCAGCAGTGACTTCACCGATGATGGCAGCGTCTTTCGTATATTTTCCCTGACGCAGTTTGTCCACGATGGCCTGCGCCTGCTCCTTCGGCGCAAAGATCACAAGCCGTCCCTCACAGGCGAGATACAGCGGCTCAAGCCCCAGCATTCCACAGACACCCTTCACATTTTCCTGCACCGGAATCTCTCCGGAATGCAGACGGATCCCGACCTGGCTCTGTCCTGCGATCTCATATAATACCGTGCCGACGCCTCCCCGGGTGGCATCACGGATCACATGGATATCTTTTGTCACAGTAAGCATATCCTCCACTGCGCCCCAGAGCGGCGCGCAGTCGCTGGTCACATCCGCATCAATACCAAAGTCCTCCCTCTCCAGCAGGATCGTACAGCCATGCCGTCCGATATCGCCGCTCACGATCACGGCATCGCCCGGCTCCGCCTTTTTCCCGGAAGTCTCCACGCCGTCCTGTACCTGACCGATGCCGGTGGTGGTGATAAATACGCCGTCCACCTGGCCTTTCCCGGCCACCTTCGTATCCCCTGCCACGATCTTCACGCCGGCTTCCTTCGCCGTCTTTTCCATGGCAGCCGCGATCTTTTCCAGTTTCTCCATCGGAAATCCTTCCTCAATGACAAAAGCGCAGGAAAGATACAGCGGTTTTGCTCCCATACACGCCAGATCGTTGACCGTGCCGCAGATGCTGAGCTTTCCGATATTTCCTCCCGGAAACTCCGCCGGGGACACGATGAAGCCATCCGTGGTAAACGCCAGTTTTCCCGCGTCCACCGAGAGCACTGCCGCGTCATCATTGGTCAGATCCGGGTTAGAAAAATGTTCTTTAAATACTTTATCAATTAATTCGGCAGTCTGCCTGCCGCCGGCGCCATGCGCCAGAGTTACTGTTTTATCCATGATTCATTTCTCCTTCTATATATGATTATGTACAATGGAAATCGGTCAAGTTTCCTGTTCAACCGGGATTTGTCGAGATGAAACTGTGGTTTTGAGAGAATCTGAAGATGTGGAAACAG
>HHCFR02800__coassemble_1339_pt1 | contig 23576 bp, 15 predicted proteins | sample HHCFR02800__metabat2_high_PE_030 | metagenome-assembled genome bin HHCFR02800
CAACCACCCTGTAACACAGTTGTTCCCGTTCTTTATCATATCATTTATTTTCTATTTTATCAATATTTTCCAGTTTCTTTTATGCGTTTTTTCTTTTTATTCCCATTTCTAACTGTTCACTGTTTCTTTCTGCGCTCCTCTCTATGCCCTTTTCAGAAATGTCAGAAAGAACACGCCGGACGCCAGCAGCACGATCATCGGTCCCGTGGCAATGTCTGTATAGTAGGACAGCACCAGACCCAGCACGCCGCAGATCACGGCAATGAGGACAGAGAACAGGTGATAGGTACGCATGTTTCTCGCCAGGTTGCGGGCCGCTGCCGCTGGCAGAATGAGGAGCGCATTGATGATGAGCAGCCCCACCCACTGGATAGAGAGCATGACGATAATCGCCATCAACACCACAAAAAGATTGTCGTACAGGCGAACCGGCACTCCTTTGCTCTGCGCCAGTGATGGATTGATGCTGACAAAGTGCAGCCGGTTGAAACAGAACAGCCAGAAGATCACTGTCAGCACAAAGGCAACGAGAAGTCCGGTCAGTTCTGTCCGGGTAATGCTTAAGATATCGCCGATGAGCAGCGAGTTATATTTGGAGAAGTTGCCGCCCATGGAAAGCACTGCCAGACCGATAGCAAGACCGCAGGAAGCGAACACACTGATGACGGTCTCCGCACCCGCCTTACCCCGGTATTTGATCCAGTTTAAAAGCAGGGCAAACAGAATCCCGAAAATATTCATGGACAAAGTCGTGTCCGTCATGCCAAGAATCACACCGAGGGCGATGCCGGTGATGGCGGAATGCCCCAGCGCGTCGGAAAAAAACGCCATCTTATTGTTGACGATCATGGTGCCCAGCAGGCCGAAGAGCGGCGTGATGAGCAGGATGGCGATCAGTGCATTTTTCATAAATTCATATTGAAACATTTTTATTCCTCCTGTTTGCCCGCCGGGGCTTTTTCCATCGACGCTGCGCCGGGAATGGCAGCCATCGGCTCTTCTTCCGGTGCCGCGACATGCGAACCATCCGTTGGCGCCGTATCAGTCGCCGCAGATACTATCCGGTCTTCTGACGCTGCGCCGGTCGCTGCGAACAACGGGTGCTCCGCATAACCGAACGTTCTCCGGAACGCTTCCGTCCGGTAGACCTGCGCCGGGGTTCCCTCCGCCTCCACAGTCCGGTCCAGCAGGATCACCCGGTCGGAGTATTCATAGACAAAGTCCAGATCGTGACTGATCATCAGGATGGAAATGTCGTATTTGCCCTTCAGTTCATCCAGCAGCTCATAAAAAAGTGTCGTGCCGTTGCGGTCGATGCCGGAGATCGGCTCGTCCAGAAGCAGCAGGTTCGGCATCGGGCAGGTCGCCACGGAGAGAAGTACCCGCTGCAGCTCTCCGCCGGAGAGATCGCCCAGGCACTGGTCGATGAGCTCCTCCGCCTGAAAGCGGGACAGTTCCTTCCTCACTTTCTCATAGGTCTTCTTATCCTTCATGAGCCACACCGGGCGGCGGCTGATACAGGAAGCAAAAAAGTCATACACCGTGGTCGGCGTATTTTTGTCAAAGGCGAGATGCTGCGGCACATAGCCGATCTTCATCCGGCTCCGCCTGCCGTTTCGCATATCTTCAAAAATAATCCGCCCTTTATAGGGGATTTCCCCCAGCAGCGCTTTCATAAGCGTAGACTTACCGGCGCCGTTTTTTCCGATGATCGTGAGCATTTCCCCGCAGTAAAGATGAAAGTTCACATCATTGAGAATGTGGTTATCATCCAGCGTTACGTCCACATGTTCAATTCTCGTGCAGTGATTCCCGCACATTTTCGGTTTGATTTTCCGCATTATTATTCCTCCCGACTTCCGGTTTCACTATCTGCCGGCTTTTCCGGATCTTTCACCCGGTTTTCCGATGCCACGGCCGAACCGGACGTCATTCCTGACGCCGTTCGCAGTATTTCCAGATTCCCGCGCATGGCATCAAGCCACGCATCTTTTTCGTACTCACCGCTGACGCCGGAATCCATCTGATACGTCACAAGGCCGGTCTCTTCCGCCAGCAGGCGGGAGATCCTCCCCGAATACTGACTGTCGGAGATAATCATGGCGTCTCCTGCCTCCCGCACCAGATCGATGAGCTGACGGATCTCCCTGGCAGAAAAGCCGCTGTCCTTCTCCACATCGACGGTCTCCATCACCGGGAAACCGTAAGCGTCTGCCAGATAGGCGAAACTCTCGTGGAGCAACACGCATCCTTTTTTGGAAGGGATCTCCTTCAGAGCCTCATATTCCGCCGTCAGCTTGTCAATCTTCCCGATATACGATGCACAGTTCTCCTCATAACTCTCCCGGTTCTCCTCATCCATCTCACTTAATATAGAAGAAATGTATTGAAGCTCCTCTTTATAAAGTTCCGGATTCAGCCACGTGTGCGGGTTGACGACACCGGAAGGCAGCTTTCCGAGACTGTCGGCCGCTTCCGTCTCCTCATGAAAATCTTCCTCTTCATGCGCATGTGCGTGGTCATGGCCGTCATGGGCATGGTCTTCTCCCGGCAGCAGGTCTTCCTCGTGAAGCCCGTCCAAAAGATAGGTCACCGTAAGCGACGGATACGTATCTAGCACATCGGACAAAAACTCTTCCATTCCTCCGCCATTGGCCACAAACAGATCCGCTCCTTCCAGACTCACCAGATCTTTTGGACGAAGCTGATAATCATGGAGACACCCGGTCTGCGGTTCCGCCATATTGGCGATCTCCACGCCGTCCACGCCGTCCGTGAGATTCATGAGCATGATATAAAGAGGATAAAATGAAGTGACAACTTTAAAGGTGTCTTCCTTCTCCGTCTTCTGACAGCCGGATAACGCCCCAAGGCACAACAACGCTGCGAGAAGCACGGACAGAACCCATGTTCCCGCACTTCGGGATCTTCCGCTTTTTCTCTTCTCTCTTCTTTGCAGGAAAATATTTTGCCTTTTTTTATTCATGAATCCCGTTTTCCTTCCATAACCGGCGCATCCGGCTCACCAGCTCACAGACCGGCAGCCCGACCACATTATAATAATCACCGCAAATACCGGAGATAAAGACAGCCGCCTTTCCCTGGATTCCGTAAGCGCCCGCCTTATCCAGAGGCTCTCCCGTGGCGACATAGCGATGGATCTCTTCCTCCGAGATCTCCCTCATGTGTACGTCCGTACGCACATGAAAGGTATCCTGTGCCACAGTCTGTCCGTCCCGCAGTAAAAAAAGCGACACCCCCGTGTACACCTGGTGCGTGTGTCCGGAAAGGGCGCGGAGCATCCGCATGGCATCTTTCTCGCCGTCCGGCTTCCCAAGGATCTGGCCGTCAAGCGCCACCACTGTGTCCGCGCCAATGATGGTCAGCACACCACCGGCTCCATCTGACTTTTCACCGTCACAGGCTGGCACAACTGTGTCAGCATCTCCTTTCGCCGCGGAATCCTTTTGACCCCGGTGCAGGTCTGCCACCGCCCCGGCCTTCCGGCGGGACAGCTCTTCCACCAGTGCCCCCGGTTCTTTTCTCTCTATATTCTCGTCAGCATCGCTGACCTCTATAACAAAATCGTATCCGGCCTGCGCCAGAAGTTCCTTCCTTCTGGGAGAGCCGGATGCCAGAATGATGTTCCTCATATAAACTCCCTTCCACGATATACCCTGTATGGTCCATGTTCATTTATTTCTATGCAATAAAAAATTATGATGGTACCCGGAATCATGGCGCCGGCCGGCCAACAGCCGCCGGCATACCACGCACAAAGTCCTTGTACCATCATAAGCGATAAACAAAAAAGAATCAATAAATTTTTTAATACCACCGGGTCATCGGCAGCTCATTGTTCACATCATTGGTGAACAGGATCTGATGCAGGTCGATGATACCGTTCATGAATGTTGCCGCGCAGGCGCATAAGTAAAGCTCCCACATGCGGGCAAACCGCTCGCCGAACATATCGACCACCTCATCTCTGTGTTCCTGGAAGTTTTTATTCCAGCACAGCAGCGTCTTATTATAATGACGGCGCAGGCTCTCCACATCCAGTGTATAGAAACGATGGTCTCCGGCGATATGGATGATCTCCCTCAGAGACGGGATGACTCCGCCCGGGAAAATATATTTCTTGATCCACGCATCACCCGGATGTTCCTGCAGGGCGCTGATATAATGAAGAAGGAACAATCCGCCCGGCTGCATCATTTCTTTCACGCAGCGCATAAAGAGGTCGTAGTTATCTCTTCCCACATGCTCCAGCATGCCGACACTGACCACACGGTCAAACTTCCGGCCGCTCTTTGGCAGATCACGGTAATCCATGAGTTCCACGGAAAGACGTCCTTCCAGACCTTCCTCCGCAATTCTTTCCTCAAATTTCTTCTTCTGCTCTTTGCTCAGCGTAATACCCATGCCTTTGATATTATACTTTTTCGCAGCCTCAATAAGAAGGAATCCCCAGCCGCAGCCGATATCCAGAAGGGTCATGTCCTCTTTCAGATATAATTTCTCAAGAATCCGGTCCACTTTGTTGACCTGCGCCTGATACAGCGTGTCATCCGGATTCTTAAAATATCCGCAGGAATAGCTTAATGTCTCGTCCAGCCACAGTTTATAAAAATCGTTCCCGATATCATAGTGGGAGGAAACTTCTTTTGACTGGTTGGATTTACTCAGGGAAGAAAAAATCAGCTTTTTCAGAGATTTCTGATCCGTGGAAAACTTACCCATCTGCCCCATAAACATGTTCAGGGCATGGTACAGGTCTCCCTCGATCTCCATGTCTCCATCCATATACGCCTCACCCAGCGCAATGGAGGTGCTGGTCAACAGATCCTTCATAGATGGAATCTTATTAAAAACAACGGTAAACTCTGACTTTCCCTCTCCAATCTGTGCCTCTTCATCGCCAATCTTCACGGTGAAAGGGTGTTCATCAAACTTCTGTAAAAATGAAACTAATGCTTTTGCTTCTAAATTCATGCTTTCACTCCTGTTCTGTTGCAAAATTAGTTCTGTTTCTAACAAATTCCATTAAGTATTCTAGCACAACTAGAGCAAAAAATCTTGTGTTTTTTAATATTTTCTCGTAACCACCCGGATTGCTCCGCGCTTCACGCTCCCGCAATCCTTCCCACATTCGCATTCCCGCTCTGTCGAGCTTCATGCTTCTCCTCTCTGCTCTTGGAATGTAACCACCCGGATTGCTCCGCGCTTCACGCTCCCGCAATCCTTCCCACATTCGCATTCCCGCTCTGTCGAGCTTCATGCTCATGTGGGGGCGGCTCTCTAAAAAAAGCATCTGTTTCCATGCAAGCATGAACAGATGCTTTTTTTGAGAGCCTGGTGGTTACAGATTAGTATACCCCATTAATGTTCGATCCACTTCGCGGGCGCAGTCGCGTCCTTCGCGGATCGCCCACACGACGAGGGACTGACCGCGGTGCATATCACCGGCGGCGAATACATTTTCTACGTTGGTTTTGTAAGTGCCCGGAGCTGTTTTTACATTGGTACGCTCGTTGGTCTCCACTCCAAAAGCTTTTGTCACATAGGACTGGCTGCCCAGGAACCCGGCGGCGATCAGCACCAGATCCACCGGGACTTCGTATTCGCTTCCGGCTACCTCTGCCATGATGTTGCGGCCGGCTTTTTTGTCAAATTTACTTTCCAGTTTGATAAGCTTCGCCTTACAGACATCGCCTTTTTCATTGGCGATAAATTCTTTTACTGTCGTCTGATAAACCCGCGGGTCTTTTCCGAACACGGCGATGGCTTCCTCCTGGCCATAGTCGGTCTTGCAGACGCGCGGCCACTCCGGCCACGGGTTGTTCGGCTGTCTGTCATCCGGCAGTTTTGGCATCATCTCCAGCTGGAGCATGCTCTTGCATCCAAGACGGATGGATGTGCCCACACAGTCGTTTCCTGTGTCTCCGCCTCCGATGACCATGACATTTTTATTCTTGGCGTCAATATATTTTCCATCGGCAAAGTTTGAGTTTAAGAGACTTTTCGTGGCGGCAGTGAGGTAATCCACCGCAAAGTGGATCCCTTTACTTCTCCGTCCCGGCACATGGATATCTCTCGGGTTGGAGGCGCCGCAGCACAGAACGACGGCGTCGTATTCCTTCCTGATCTCTTCTGCTTTCACGTCGATGCCCACGTTCACGCCGGTCCTGAATGTAATCCCTTCTTCTTTCATGATATCAATCTTACGGTCAATGTACGGTTTTTCCAGCTTCATATTCGGGATCCCGTACATGAGCAGCCCGCCCGGACGGTCCGAACGCTCGTAGACTGTGACAGAATGCCCCCGCATATTCAGATAATGCGCCACCGTCAGTCCGGACGGACCGGAACCGATGACTGCCACCTTCTTTCCGGTACGCACTGCGGGTGGTTCCGCTTTGGCAAGCCCCCGCTCATAGGCTCTCTCAATAATACTCAGCTCTTTTTCCTTAATATTAATCGGATCGCCGTTTAAGTTACAGGTGCATGCCACCTCGCAGGGATGCGGGCAGACCCTCCCGGTAAACTCCGGGAACGGGTTCGTCTTTTTCAGTCTCTGGTATGCCTCATCCCAGTTGCCTGTGTACGTCGCGTCGTTCCACTCCGGAATCAGATTGTTCAGCGGGCAGCCGGTGACCATACCATTGATCAGGATGCCGGACTGGCAGAACGGCACGCCGCAGTTCATACATCTGGCTCCCTGTATTTCCTGCTCTTTCCGGGACAGAGGGGTATGAAATTCATTGAAATGTCTGATTCTTTTCAGTGGCGCTTCCGCGCGGCTTTCTTTTCTTTCAAATTCCAAAAATCCAGTTGGTTTTCCCATGCTTCTCCCCTCCTATCCTCTTTTTATCTCATAAAATGTCTCAATCTGCGCCTGTTCCACGCTCAGTCCCTTGCCTTCCAGCTCGGAAATGCGCTGCATAACTTTCTTATAGTCATGCGGGATGATCTTCTTGAACTTCGGCAGATATTCACTGAAGTTATTTAAAAGTTCTTTTCCTTTTTCAGAGTTCGTATAAGCCACATGGTCTGTGATCATATCTTTGATCTCCATAACGTCATACTTGGAAACCACCGGCTCCGAAGATACCATCTCTTTATTGAGCCGCAGGTACAGGTCGCTGTCCTCATCAAGAACGTAAGCCACACCGCCGCTCATGCCGGCCGCAAAGTTCTTTCCGGTCTTACCAATAATCAGAACTTTTCCACCTGTCATATATTCACAGCCATGGTCGCCCACGCCCTCCACAACGGCAGTCGCGCCGGAGTTACGAACGCAGAAACGCTCGCCCGCCACACCGTTGATGTAGGCTTTACCGCTGGTCGCTCCGTACAGAGCCACATTTCCTATGATAATATTTTCATCCGCCTTAAACCGGATGCCCTTCGGCGGGTAAACGATCAGCTTGCCGCCGGACAGTCCCTTTCCGAAATAGTCATTGCTGTCGCCGATCAGTTCCAGCGTCAGCCCGTTTGGAATAAATGCCCCAAAGCTCTGTCCGCCTGCACCGGTACATTGTACCGTAAATGTATCGTCTTCCAGCGTATCATGATATTTTTTCGTGATCTCTGAGCCAAAAATCGTTCCCAGCGCCCGGTCCGTATTGCCGACGTCGATGGAAATGCTCCTCTTCTGCTTTTTATCCAGAGCTGTCTTGAATTTGTTCAGGAGAATCTTTTCATCCACGGTCTTTTCCAGCTCAAAGTTATATTCATTCTTCTTGTGGTAGCAGATCGGATGCTTTTTGTCCACATATGGATTATGCAGGATACCGGAAAGATCCAGATGGTATTTCTCTACCGTCGGCCGCTCTTTTAAGAGATCGGTTCGTCCCACTAACTCATCCACTGTACGCACACCGAGCTTTGCCATGTATTCCCGCAGCTCCTGCGCGATAAACATCATGTAGTTGATGACATACTCCGGTTTTCCTTTGAACCGTTTCCGAAGCTCCGGATTCTGCGTCGCCACACCTACCGGACAGGTATCCAGGTTGCAGACACGCATCATCACACATCCCATAGTGATGAGCGGGCCGGTGGCAAAACCAAATTCCTCCGCGCCGAGCGCTGCCGCGATGGCGACATCCCTTCCGCTCATAAGCTTTCCGTCTGTCTCGATGATGACCTTATTACGCAGATCGTTCTGAATCAATGTCTGGTGGGTCTCTGCCAGGCCAAGCTCCCACGGAAGTCCCGCATTGTAGATGGAGTTTCTCGGCGCCGCGCCGGTACCTCCGTCGTAACCGGAGATCAGGATCACCTGCGCGCCCGCTTTGGCAACACCAGCAGCGACCGTTCCCACTCCGGCCTCAGATACCAGTTTCACAGAGATCCGGGCGTCGCGGTTTGCGTTTTTCAGATCATAAATGAGCTGTGCCAGGTCCTCGATACTGTAAATGTCATGATGCGGTGGCGGGGAAATGAGTCCCACGCCCGGCGTGGAGTGTCTTGTCTTGGCCACCCACGGATACACCTTTGCTCCCGGCAGATGTCCACCTTCTCCCGGTTTTGCTCCCTGCGCCATCTTGATCTGAATCTCCTGCGCGCTCACCAGATAGCGGCTGGTCACACCGAAACGTCCGGATGCCACCTGCTTGATGGCGGAACATTTATTCAGGCCGTCCGGTCCGATGGTCAGACGCTCAAGGTCTTCGCCACCCTCACCGGTGTTGGATTTGCCGTGAATCTTGTTCATGGCGATGGCCAGCGTCTCATGGGCTTCCTTGGAAATGGAACCGTAACTCATGGCTCCCGTCTTAAACCGGCGCACGATGGATTCTGCCGGCTCCACTTCGTCAATCGGGATTCCTTTTTCCGGATAATCAAAATCGAGAAGCCCCCGGAGTGTGACCGGTGCATTTTCTTTATCAATCATGGCGGTATACTGTTTGAACATGTCATAGTTTCCTGTCCATGTGGCCGTCTGCAGTGTGTGGATGGTCAGAGGATTGTACAGGTGTTCCTCTTTCCCACTTCTGTACTGATGGCTTCCCTCGCTGTCCAGAGACAGATCGGTCGTCAGCCCGAGCACATCAAACGCTTTGGAGTGATGGTAATCCACATCCTCCGCGATATCATCCAGCGTGATACCTTCCACCCGGCTTACCGTGTTGGTAAAGTATTTATCAATCACATCTTTGCTGATACCGATGGCCTCAAAAATCTGAGAACCCTGGTAGGACTGCAGGGTGGAAATACCCATCTTTGACGCGATCTTTACGATACCGTGAAGAACCGCATTGTTGTAGTCATCCACAGCGGCGTAATAATCTTTTTTCAAAAGCCCGTCCTGAATCAGCTTCTTGATACCGAACTGTGCCATGTACGGATTGATGGCGCAGGCGCCGTAACCGAGCAATGTCGCGAAATGATGTACTTCTCTCGGCTCGCCGCTTTCCAGAATGATCTTCACGGACGTACTCTTCTTCGTCTGGATCAGATGCTGGTGCACGGCGGACACTGCCAGCAGAGACGGAATCGCCACATGGTTTTCATCCACACCTCTGTCCGTGAGGATGACGACGGTCGCACCATTTTTGTGCGCCTGATCCACCGCGATGCACAGATGCTGGATCGCTTTCTCCAGGCTGGTTCCTTTGTAATATGTGATCGGCACATCTTTTGTCACGATATTGTGAATCTTCGCGTAACGGATCTTCAGAAGGTCCGTGTTGGTAAGGATCGGATTGTTGACCTTTAATACCCGGCAGTTCTCCGCCTTTTCCTCCAGAATATTTCCCTCATCGCCGATATAGATGGCGGTGGAGGTGACGATCTCTTCCCTAAGGGCGTCGATCGGAGGATTCGTTACCTGCGCGAACAGCTGCTTAAAGTAATTGAACAGCGGCTGATGCATCCTGGAGAGCACCGGCAACGGGGAGTCCGTTCCCATGGCGCCAATGGCCTCGCTTCCGTTTAACGCCATCGGCAGAATCGCTGTCTTCACATCCTCATAGGTGTATCCGAACGCTTTCATCAGACGGTTATTCTCCACGTAGTCATACTCTTCCACTGCCACATTCGGGATCTTCAGTTCTGAAAGCTGTACCAGATTATCCGACAGCCACTCTCCGTAAGGCTGCTTCTTCACATACGAATCTTTCAGCACTTCGTCATCAATGAGCTCTCCCTTCACAGTATCCACCAGAAGCATCTTACCCGGATGCAGTCTCTCCTTCTTTACGATGTGTGTCACATCAATATCCACCACGCCAACCTCCGAAGAAAGAATCAGCTGGTCATCATCGGTGATATAGTACCGGGAAGGGCGCAGACCATTTCTGTCCAGCACCGCCCCCATGATATCTCCGTCGGAGAACAGGATGGAGGCCGGGCCGTCCCATGGCTCCATCATGGTCGCATAGTACTGATAGAAATCTCTCTTTTCCCGGCTCATGCTCTCGTCATTCTGCCATGGCTCCGGAATCAGGATCATCACCGCCAGAGGCAGCGGCATCCCGCTCATCACAAGAAATTCCAGCGTGTTGTCCAGCCGCGCGGAATCAGATCCATTCGGATCCACCACCGGCGTCAGCTTGATCATCTCATCCCGCAGATAGTCGGACTCCATCTTTTCCTCCCGGGCCAGCATCTTATCCGCATTCCCCCGGATGGTGTTAATCTCACCGTTATGGACAATGTAGCGGTACGGATGCGCTTTCTCCCAGCTTGGCACTGTGTTTGTGGAGAACCGGGAATGTACCAGCGCGATGGCCGACTCATAATCCGGGTCATGCAGGTCTCCATAGAAGTTGCGGAGCTGCCCCACCAGGAACATACCCTTATATACGATCGTCCGGCTGCTCAGGGAGACTACATAGGAGAAATCATTGGACTGCTCAAAGACTCTCCGCACGATATAGAGGCGGCGGTCAAAATCCAGTCCCCTCGGCACATCAAAAGGTCTCTTCACAAAGCCCTGCATGATGCACGGCATACAATCTCTCGCCTTTTTACCCAGGATCTCCGGCTGCACCGGAACCTCTCTCCAGCCAAGGAAATTCAGTCCCTCTTTCTCCACGATGATCTCAAACATCTTCTTGGCACGGTTTCTTTTCAGCTCATCCTGCGGCATAAAAAACATACCGATACCATAATCTCTTTCCTGACCAATAAAAATGCCGAGGGAATCGCAGGCCTTCTTGAAGAACTTATGGGAAATCTGTACTAAGATTCCTACTCCATCACCTGTCTTACCCTCGGCGTCTTTGCCGGCTCTATGTTCAAGATTTTCAACGATTTTCAATGCGTTTGACACTGTCGCGTGACTCTTCACACCTTTGATATTCACCACAGCTCCGATACCGCAGTTATCATGCTCAAAGGAAGAATCATACAGGCCCTGCCGCACCTTTTCCTGATGATACATGCTCTCACCCTTTCTCTTATATACAGTTATAAATCATCTCTTCTGTCCGGAGCCGCCGCAACATCCTCCGCCGGAAAAACTATGGCCGCCAGATCTCCCTGAAGAGAAACCTGCATTCCGGCGTCTTCCGGCCACTCCGGGTATGAGATTATACCTTATCTGTCTTGCAGTTATCATCTTACCGTATTTCCTTCCGTTTGTAAATATAAACATTTTGTGTTGTTATCTGATTATTTGACTATTATCTATTTTCAAACTTTTTATCTGTAAATTCAGAGTTTTTCTTTTAATTTTTACTTATTAACTTGCTTATTCTAATAACATTTACCCTGATTGCACTCAAAAAAGTACAGATTTTGTCCTTTAAAAAGCATTTACACCATTTTATTTCCTGCTCTTTATACAATTCACACAATTTAAAACGAATGAATCTATAGTTATTCCTTCATGATATACCCCTGATTCCGAGTCAATTGACAATCTTTTATAGCATCCGCTCTAGCACTCCTAATAACTCTTCCTCACTCTCCACAATATAATCCGGTCTGTGCTGAATGCCTGCCGTATCGTTATGACGGCGATTGAGGAGGATGGTATGCCAGCCCGCATTGCCGGCTCCCTCGATATCATTCTCGATAGAATCACCGATATACCACGTCTCGGCAGGGTTCAGATGGAGCGCTTCTTCCACTGCCTGGAAAGTCCGCACATCCGGCTTAAAGTAGCCGACTGCGTCGGATACAAAGATCCGATTGTCGGAAAACCAACGTTCCAGATGCATGCCATGGATTTTCTCCATCTGGTGGTCTGTGTCGCCGTTGGTTAAGATCGCCATGGAGATTCCGCGGGACTGTATCAGATCAAGTATCTGGCGCATGGTTTCGGAGATATCCATATGCTGCTGGTGACGGCGGTATACGTGCTGGAATTCCAGCGCTTCTTCTTCCGTAATCTCATAGCCAAAATCAGCCATGGCATGCTGCATCCGGTAGATACCCGCGCCGTCCACAGTCATAGTTCCCGCCATGACCTGATCAAAGACCCGATCACTATGAATACGGGATACGGTGTAGAGTTCATATATATCTATGTCATATTTATCCTGCCACATGTCCTGAAACGCCCGCTCGAAGGGCTGTGTCATGTCGTACAGGGTTTCGTCCACATCAAATATTATATACATTTATTCTTCCGGTTCCTTCTATCTATTTTCTGTCTCACTTGTTTTCCTATTTTTTCCATTGACGCGCGGCTCATACCAACGGCAGGTCATCACTTCCTGCCGCTGATGGAACTGCACCAATCTTATCTCAAGAGAAAACTCCCACAGGAATATTCCCCATGGGAGTTTTTGTACATTTTCTATGAAGGAAAACAGAGAGAGCGAACTCTCTCTGTCCCCGAAATGTCCCGGGATGCCGGGCATCCTGTGACATTTTTATTTGTAAAGCTCTACCATTCTCTTCAGTTTCTCGTAACGAGCCTTTGCAGCTTCTTCGGATTCTTTGAAGAGTCTCTCTGCTCTTTCCGGGAATGGTTTTACCAGACGGGTGTAACGAGCCTCGTTGTTCAGGAAGTCCTGATAAGATCCGTCACCCTCTTTGGATGTCAGAGTGAATGGATTCTTTCCTTCTGCTTTCTTAGCCGGGTCGAAGGAGAAGAGGTTCCAGTAACCAGCCTTAACGGCTTTCTTCATCTCATCCTGGCAGTGGTTCATTCCGCCCTTAGCGATTCCGTGAAGTTCACAAGGAGCGTAACCGATGATCAGGGATGGTCCGTCGTAAGCTTCTGCCTCTACGAGACATTTTACAGCCTGGTTCGGGTTAGCGCCCAGAGCAATCTGTGCTACGTATACGTAGCCATAGCTCATAGCGATCTCAGCAAGGCTCTTCTTGCTTACTTCTTTACCAGCAGCAGCGAACTGACAAACTTCACCGATGTTGGAAGCCTTGGAAGCCTGTCCACCTGTGTTGGAGTACATCTCTGTATCGAATACCATTACGTTTACGTTCTCGCCGGAAGCAAGTACATGGTCAAGTCCGCCGAAACCGATATCGTATGCCCATCCGTCACCACCGAAGATCCAGATGGATTTCTTGGAGAGATACTGTTTCTTCTCAAGAACTTCTGCAGCATCCGGACATCCGGCAGCAGCAGCTTTCTCCAGCTCTGCGATCAGGACTTTTGTATCAGCCATGTTCTCTCTGGTGTTCTCTTTTGTCTCCATGAACTTGTTAAATGCAGCTTTGAACTCGTCAGTTGCTTTATCGGAAGCAGCCATCTTCTGTAATTTAGCAATAGCCTGTTCACGTAAAGTCTTCTGTCCAAGGTACATACCGAAACCATGCTCTGCGTTATCCTCGAATAAGGAGTTAGCCCAGGCAGGTCCCTGCTGAGAATCTTTATTTACAGTATATGGACAAGTTGCAGCAGGTCCACCCCAGATGGAGGAACATCCTGTTGCGTTACTGATGTACATCTGCTCACCGAATAACTGAGTGATCAGACGAGCGTAGGATGTCTCTGCACATCCTGCACAGGAGCCGGAGAACTCAAGCAGCGGCTGATTGAACTGGGAACCTTTGACTGTTGTGTCTGCAGGTGCGCCCGGTTTCTTGCCAACGCTTGCTACCAGGTAATCGAATACCGGCTGCTGGTCTGCCTGAGATTCCTGAGGAACCATCTTGATGGCGTCTGTCGGGCAGACAGTGATACACTCGCCGCATCCCATACAGTCTAATGGAGATACGCTCATGGTGAACTTGTATTCGCTTGCTTTTGGTTTGGTGTCTGCAACCTTCATGTTATCCGGTGCAGCCTTGATCTCGTCCTCGCTTACCAGGAACGGACGGATCGTAGCGTGGGAACATACAAATGCACACTGGTTACACTGGATACATTTCTCAGCATCCCATTCAGGAACTGTTACGGCTGTACCACGTTTCTCGTATGCGGAAGCTCCCAGCTCGAACTGGCCGTCTGCGATATCCTTAAATGCGGATACAGGCAGGTTGTCGCCATCCATAAGTCCGATAGGGTTCATGAGCTCTTCTACCATCTTCACTGTTCCCGGACGTCCTTCCAGTTTTGGAGCAGGAGCGTCTGCTTCCGGATTAGACCAGGAAGCCGGAATCTCTACTTTGTGAAGAGCGTCTACACCAGCGTCGATCGCTTTGTAGTTCATCTCAACGACAGCGTCACCCTTCTTGCTGTAAGACTTCTTAGCGGCAGCTTTCATGTAATCAACTGCTTCGTCGATTGGCATGAGGTTAGCCAGTTTGAAGAAAGCGGACTGAAGGATCGTGTTGGTACGTTTGCCCATACCGATCTCGATTGCCTTGTCGATAGCGTTGATGGTATATAACTGAATGTTGTTGTCTGCAATGTATTTCTTGGACTCTGCAGGCATATGTTTGTCTAACTCTTCGTCTGTCCACTGACAGTTGATCATGAAGATTCCGCCTGGTTTTACATCCTGAACCATCTTGTAGCCTTTTACGACATAAGATGGGTTGTGGCAGGCAACGAAGTCAGCCTGGTTGATGTAGTACGGGCTTCTGATCGGGTTGTCACCAAAACGAAGGTGAGAAATTGTGATACCACCTGTCTTCTTGGAGTCATACTGGAAGTAAGCCTGGATGTATTTGTCGGTGTGGTCACCGATGATCTTGGTGGAGTTCTTGTTGGCACCAACGGTACCGTCTCCGCCCAGACCCCAGAACTTACATTCTACTGTACCAGGAGCAGATGTGATCGGAGCAGGTTTAACTTCCGGCAGGGACAGGTTGGTAACGTCGTCCACGATACCGATGGTGAAACGAGGCTTCGGATCGTCTTTCTGAAGCTCTGTGTATACAGCAAATACGGATGAAGGAGGAGTGTCTTTGGAACCTAATCCATAACGTCCGCCTGTAAGGATGATATCGTTCTTGCCGGCTTCACGAAGTGTTGTTGCAACATCCAGGTACAGAGGCTCACCTAAGGAACCTGGCTCTTTGGTACGGTCAAGAACTGCGATCTTCTTAACTGTCTCAGGAAGTACCTTCAGTAAGGAGGAAGATACCCATGGACGATATAAACGAACTTTAATTAAACCAACTTTTTCTCCGGCTTTTGTCAGGTAGTCGATGACTTCCTCTGCAACGTCACAGATGGAACCCATGGCGATGATGACACGGTCTGCGTCCGGAGCGCCGTAGTAGTTGAATAAGTCGTAGTTTGTACCTAATTTTTCATTAATCTTTGCCATGTATTTCTCTACAACAGCCGGTAAAGCGTCGTAAACGGAGTTACATGCTTCACGATGCTGGAAGAAAACGTCGCCGTTCTCGTGGGAACCGCGCATAGCAGGTTTTTCCGGATTCAGTGCATGCTCACGGAAAGCTTTCACTGCGTCCATATTGCACATTTCTTTCAGGTCTGCATAATCCCATTTCTCGATCTTCTGGATCTCATGAGAAGTACGGAAACCATCGAAGAAGTTAATAAACGGAACTTTGCCCTCAAGTGCTGCAAGATGTGCAACAGGGCTTAAGTCCATAACTTCCTGTGGATTGGATTCAGCCAGCATAGCAAAACCTGTCTGACGGCAGGCATAAACATCGCTGTGGTCGCCGAAGATGTTCAGGGACTGTGTGGAAACAGTACGAGCGGAAACATCAAATACACATGGAAGCTGCTCTGCAGCAATCTTGTACATGTTAGGAATCATCAGAAGAAGACCCTGGGATGCTGTAAATGTGGTGGTAAGAGCACCGGCTGCCAGAGAACCGTGTACATCGCCTGCCGCACCTGCCTCGGACTGCATTTCATTTACGATGACCTGATGACCAAAAATGTTCTCCTGTCCGGCTGCTGCCCACTGGTCGATGGAGTCAGCCATAGGACTGGATGGTGTGATAGGATAGATGGCTGCAACTTCAGTATAAGCGTAAGCAACATGAGCGGCAGCAGTATTTCCATCCATGGACTGTTTTGCTCTAGGCATTGAAATTTCCTCCTTAATAAGTTAAAGATATGGTTTATAATTCGACATAATATTATCATTTTTTTTAGAATCTGTAAAGCGAAATCGGCCATGTTTGTATACAAATACAAGATTGTACACTAAAATCTGGAATAATGCCAAATGTTGCCCTTGACACCTGCCTGCCGACGCCGAAGATCAGTCTTTCCACAGCAGTGAAAAAAGGAAAAACAGCAGCAAAAAAGTACTGTTTTTCTGTACGAAAAAACAAATGTACCCAAACAGAGGAATGTACTCCGTCACCTGCCCGCAGATCTGTTCTCCCCGGACAATCAGGCGGTCCTCTCTGTCATTGGCATCTCCCTTTGTGATATACCCTCCTTCCCGCGCTTTATCCACAATCCGGTGGGTCACACAGAGTACCTGTCCACCATACGGCGCATAAAAAGCCACAATATCTCCCGTCTCATAGGTATCTTTTTCCTTCACAAACAGCAGACTGCCCTTCTCGATCACCGGGCTCATGCTGTCCGAAGTCTCATAATAGATCTGCCGCCCTGCCAGAAAAGCCAGTCCGGACACAAAAAAGACGCCGAAAAGGATTCCCCAGAGAAGGCCTGTGAAAATTTTCACCATTTTATGACAGATTTCATAGAACTGATTCATAGCAATCATCTGACCCAACACCGTGCCGTATCGCAAAAGAAACTACTCGCAGGCTCTGCCCTCTCCCGTCATACAGAACCTTTACAGTATATAATATGAGCCCTGTGTGCATAATATTACAAATGATGCCATCATTCCGCCGCACAGAAACGGACCGAACGGAAAGACGTCCCTCCTTCCCGCTTTTTTAAAGAGTACCATTCCGGCTGCCCAGACGCCGCCAGCCGCCAAACCAAGCAATACCGCCAGCACATTTCCTTCCAGCCCGAGAAACAATCCTCCGGCCGCCGCCAGCTTGATATCACCGCCGCCGAATCCGCCGGACGTGACCATCGCCACCAGAAGCATCGGTACGCTGACGGCAAACATACCGAAAACCCTCTCCACAATATCCGGTCCCGGCACAGTGAATATCGCGCAGCCTCCTGTCAGAAACACTGCCAGATTCATCCGGTCAGGAATCCGCATCGTCTTAAAATCTTTCCACCCGATCACCGCAAGCAGCACAAAAAATGCAAAAACCGTCGCCAGACAGACAACTCTTTGCAACCTTTCCTCACCCCCTGTACATTTGCCCCCTCTCCTTCCTCAAAATCTCTCTGCGATCATGTGACTGCCTTTTCCAAGACAAAGAATCATATCCGACTCACAACGAGCGCAGTCCCTTTTGTTAAAACGTTCTGCCCCGCGCATGTGCGCATCCCGTCCGAAAGATGCTAGTGTACTGACCCGTTCATTTTCAGCATAATGGCGAAGAATGCGTTTCCATTCTGCAAGGCGGAAGAATGAGGCGTAGTGGGCGCTACGCCGATTGATGACAACACCGCAGATGGAAATGCAGGCAAGTCATTATGCGAAATGTGAGCAGGTCAGTATACTAAAATTTCCTGTGAAAAAAAAGACGGCCGTGCAACTTACGCACAACCGTCTTTTCGAAGTGAGGGGTACTTCATGTAGAAAATAAATTTCATATCGTCATTATAACATAGATATCAAATTAATCAATCTTTCTTTATGACTTTTCACAATATATTTTTGAAAATGCCGTCATTTTTCCGCAAGCGCCGTCAATTTCTCGTTACTCTGCCTGTCCGGTCGGCGTCTGCGTTCCCTCCGTCGCTGTCTCCGACGATCCCGCACCTCCGTCCGGTGACTCCGAAGTCACTGTCCCTGCCGTGGCCCCCGCAGCCGCCGTTGTTCCATCTGCGGCAGGCGCTGCATTATTATCCGGCGCAGCCGTCGTCTCTGTGCTTCCCTGACTCTGCCCTGTGGAAGCGCCCGGCGCCTGTGTAGTCGCCGCCGCGGCAGCATGTTCTTCATACGTCTCAAAGTAGAGATTGGAGCCGTCGTTTTTCACCTGATCCGTCTGGAAATAGAGATAGTTATGCTCTGCCGGATGCAGAACTCCGTCAATGGCATCCAGACTCGGGTTACAGATCGGACCGACCGGAAGCCCCTTGTTCCTGTAAGTATTATATGGGGAATCAATCTCCAGATGGTCATACAGCACCCGCTCCACGCCGAACATTCCTTTCGAGAGCGCATAAACTACCGTGGAATCAAACTGCAGCCGCATATTCTGCGCCAGCCGGTTATTGATCACACCGGCCACCATACTGTATTCCTCCGGCCGCTCTGTCTCCTTCTGTACCAGAGAAGCCCGGATAAGCACTTCCTCCACGGACATTCCCATGGCGGCCGCCTCCTGCTGCCGCTGCTCGTCAAACTTATTTTCAAACTCATCCAGGATCTTCGCCACCAGCTCATCACCGGTCATATCTTCCGACAGGTAATACGTATCCGGGTAAATGTATCCTTCCAGCTGATAAAACACCTGATCCGCCGGCGGAAGCACATCAGCATACGCAAAATCCGCCGCCGCATTTTTCACTGCCGTCAGAAACTCATCCTGACTCATGACGCCTTCATTCTCCAGCTTTTCCGCGATCATCGGAACCGAATACCCCTCCGGTATGGTAAAGGATGCTTCCTCCTTCTGCGCGCCGCCGGTCACCAGCGTCTCGATCACATCCGCAAGGCACATACCATCGTTAAGTTCAAATGTGCCATAGCGGAGCTTTCCCCGGTTATCCGAAAAATAGATCTTCATTAAAAATGCAGTCTCATAACGAATGACACCGGCTTCTTTCAGTTCCGCCGCTACCTGCCTTGTGCTGCTTCCCTGAGCGATCGTCACTTCAACCGGATCTCCCTCCGCAGATTCCGTCCGGGAATACTCCCGCCAGATGGAAAAACCGAACGTCATCAACACGGCCAGCACGATCACTCCCACTCCCAGAAGGACCTTTTGCCAGCCCCGCAGTGGTTTCTTCTCCACCGGCTCGCCGACTGTCTCAAAAACGCCATCCTGCTCCGCACTCTCCGCCTTGTCCTTCACCGCTTTCTCCGACTCGTCCGGCTTCTGGCTTCTGCGCGAACGCCTGTGCCGCTTCACCTCTCCGTTTTCCACATTTTCTTCTTCTGCACCTATCTCGTCCGTTTCACTTACAGGTTCTTTTGCATCCTCTTTTTTTACAGCTATAGGTTCTTCTTTTGCATCCTTTTCTTTTACAGATCCTTCTTTTTCTAATGTCTTATCCACATTTTCCGGCGACGTCCCCGCCCCCGTCTCATTCTTTTCCGGTTCCGGCTTAAACTTTATCTCCAAAATATGTTCCTCCCTGCATGCCCGCTCCGCCGCCAGTCATACCACGCGCCGCCAGCATGGCGCACCTTTTTCGTCTGCGCGGCATAAGGCCGCATCGCCTACATTTTTTTATATTTCTTTACGTCCTTTACCTTACCACAGTTCTCACTGCCCGGCAAGGCTGTTTTATGCTTGCACAGAAATTGGAAATAGTATAGACTGGAAATGTTCAGAAACAACAAAAAGAAGGGTACAAAATAGATAGAAACATGAAGATACCTCCATTACCGTCTCTGTATATACAAATAGATATCTGTCCGCCTTATGACCGGGAATACCGGGAAACTGCCGGAAAAATGATGAGAGCGATGCCCAGAGAAATCGCCGCCTGTGGCCGCGGCTGTAACCGGGACGCATATAGCGGTGTGACACAGCCCCACTGTGCAAATCCGGAAAACACTATCTGGCTCTGTGACACAGACGCCGCCATCCGGAAGCGCCGGTCAGAGGGCGCCCCTGTCATCGCCGTCTCACACGCTGGAAACGCATCGGAAGAGTTGATGGGAACACCATGGCTGGTATTGTCTCCGGAAGCTCTGACGCCAGAGTTTCTTTCCGAAGTATACTGCCGCCATCACAGTCTGCCGCTGATCGTAACCGAAACCAGCCGCTGCCTGCTGCGGGAACTGACCACGGCGGACTATCCGGCGCTATCCAAACTGCAACAGGAAAATGCCGGGAATCCGGAAGGGTGCTTTTTTCCTGCTGACATAAATGCGTCAAAACCCACATTGCCTGATAATCCCACTCCGATACCCGGACAACTTCCGGCTCCGGATCGTCATGCAGAATGGAAAGACTTTCTGGCAAACTATATCGCTCATCAATATCCGTTTTTCGGATTTGGATTGTATGCAATCCTCAATAAAGCGAGCGGCGAATTCATGGGCATCGCCGGATTTGCGCAGATTATGGAAGAAAACTTTTCCGGCGACAGGGCATTCCAATCTGCCCTAACATGCTCTGATCACAAGTCCGGGGAAGTCATTGGCGCAACTCCCGATAAATCTCTTTGCGCCGAGGTCAGCTACTCCCTCTTGCGACAATTCCAATATCAGGGCTACGCCAAGGAGGTATTGCGGGCACTTATGGCTTACGGACGAGAAGAGGGCGGATTCGGGCGCTTTGTCGCCCGGATCCGCCCGGAGAATACCGCATCCCTGGCGCTGGCCAGGAGATGCGGTGTTGTAGTTGAATATCTTTCCCGCAAAGGATGAGACCTCCCGGAGACGTCGCCTCCGGGAGGTCTCTTTTAGCAGATAAACATCGCATCTCCAAAACTGAAGAACCGATACCGTTCTTTCACTGCCTCTTCGTAGGCGGCCAACACATGCTCTTTTCCGGCAAGGGCGGACACCAGCATGATCAGTGTCGATTCCGGCAGATGGAAATTGGTGATCAGGCAGTCCAGTATCTTGAACTGGTAGCCCGGGTAAATGAATATCTCCGTCCAGCCGCTGCAAGGTTTCAGTCTGCCGTTTTCGTCGGCGGCGGACTCGATAGTACGGCAGCTGGTGGTTCCCACGCAGATCACCCGTTTTCCGTTTTCTTTGGCGCGGTTGATCTTTTCCGCCGCTTTCTCGTCGATCATGTAGAACTCAGAGTGCATGTGGTGGTTTTCCACATCGTCCACCTTCACCGGGCGGAAGGTTCCAAGGCCCACATGGAGGGTCACTCTGGCGATGTCCACGCCTTTTTCCTCGATGGTGTGCAGCAGCTCCGGCGTGAAGTGCAGACCTGCCGTTGGCGCCGCGGCGGAGCCGGAGTGGGTCGCATAGACCGTATTGTAGCGGTCTTTGTCTTTGAGCTGGTGGGTGATGTACGGCGGCAGCGGCATCTGTCCCAGCCGGTCAAGGATTTCCTCAAAGATCCCGTCAAATTCAAACTTGATCAGGCGGTTACCCTCATCAACGATATCCATGACCTCGCCTACCAGAAGGCCGTCGCCGAATTGGATCCGTGTTCCCGGTTTTGCCTTGCGGCCGGGTTTTACGAGGGTTTCCCAGACGTCGCCGGTCTTTCTTTTGAGCAGCAGCACTTCAATCTTCGCCCCGGTGTCCTCCTTTGACCCGATGAGACGGGCCGGGATTACCTTCGTATCGTTGATGACCAGGCAGTCGCCGGGCTGCAGGTATTCCACAATGTCCCGGAAAATGTGATGGCTGACCGCGCCGGTCTTTTTATCGAGCACCATGAGGCGGGAATCCGACCGGTTCTCAAGCGGGTCCTGGGCAATCAGTTCTTCCGGAAGATCATAATAAAAATCACTTGTTTTCATATATTTTCCTGTCCTTTTAATATAGAATCCTGATAATCTGATGAACTGCCACCGTCCGAATGCGGCGGATCGCGGCAGTCTTATGTCAACGCAGGGGGCTGCCACAGATGGCACTCCCGCAAGGCACCGCAGGAAATCAATTCGTTACAATCTGTTCGTGCAGTGTCCTGCGCAGGCGATTCATTCTGCAGCAGCCCCTACATTTTCTAATTTATAATTACTGTGTTCTGAGCTCAGCGCCCATTTTCTTGCCGAGCTTCTTCATAACCTGGTTGGCGGTGTTTTCAATCTCCTGTGAGGTCAGCGTCTTCTCATCGGAGCCGATGGTCAGACGGATGGTCACAGATTTCTTGCCCTGCGGAATCTGTTTTCCTCTGTACTCATCCACAAAGGAGGCGTCTTTTACGAGGGCGGCCGCCTTCTTTTTACCCATGATGGCGTCATAGATATCATGCCATGCAGCGCCCGAATCAAAGAGCATGGAGATGTCATAATCAGTCTCCGGATACTCTGCCAGATGGGTAAATGTGTTGGTTCTGGATTTTAACGGAACCAGCTTTGTGGCATCCAACTCGAAGAGCATCACGGAAAGGTTCTTGATACCGCATTCCATGGATGTTTTCTTTGCCATCAGACCCATATCGCCGATTTTCTCATCGTGCAGGTAAATGTTCAGCCAGACTACATTGTCCGCCCAGACCGGTTTCTCCTCTTTTCTGAACTCGTACGTTTCCATATGGGTGTAGCGCGGCATATTTTCCAGCACGCCTTTCGCCTCACGGAACAGAGTGGTGATGTCCTTTTCGCTGCTGGCGAAAGCTGCGCCAATGTGTCTGCGCTGTTCCGGCAGGGATTCTGTCTCATCATAGACAGACGTATAATTTCTGTCGAAGAACACCTGTGCCTCCTCGAAAATAGAAAATGTATGGAAATAGCGTTCGTTCTTTGCCACCGCCTCACAGAGGTTCGGAAGCAGGGAGGAACGGATATAGCTCATATCCGGCGCCGGCGGCGTGGAAAGCTTCAGGATGCCGTCCGTGTTCGAAAGTACCGCATTTACAAATGTATCGTTCATCCAAGGGTAGGTGTACACTTCCTGCATACCGCAGCGGATGGCCAGATACTCCTTGATGTTTCTTACAAGGCTCTTGTCCTTCTGATTGATCGCCGCCGTAAATGTGGTGGCAAACGCAGTGGCTTCAAAGTTATCGTAACCGTACATTCTGGCAACTTCCTCCATCACGTCATCCTTGATGGAAATATCGCCGGTGGAACGCCAGGTCGGGGCGGTCACGTGCATGTTGTCGCCGTCGATCTGTACGTCAAAGCCAAGCTGTGTAAGCTTACCCTCCATCTCGGCGTTGGTCAGATGCTTGCCCAGTCTCTTTTCCAGCCAGGACAGGTTCACATCAATTTCGGCTCTCTGCAATGGTTTCACATAGTTGTCGCAGAATCCGGTCACGGTCAGTTCCGGATACAGTTCTTTGAAATACTGCATGGAGAGTGCCAGCGCCTGGTCGCACCGCTCCGGATCGATGGCCTTCTCGTAGCGGGAAGAAGCCTC
>HHCFR02800__coassemble_1482_pt1 | contig 20867 bp, 17 predicted proteins | sample HHCFR02800__metabat2_high_PE_030 | metagenome-assembled genome bin HHCFR02800
AACCCGCCTCTTCGGCTTGGGAAGCCAATGTTCTACCGATGAACCATATCTGCACGCACCAGCCGGAGCGTGTTCCTCCGGGAAAATCTAATGTGTGAACCGAGACACCTCCGATACAGTGTAAACCATACTCCTCCCAGAACTGGTGTTACATTTATTATAGCACCAGACAGAAAAAATACAAGGTCGTATTGTATTTTTTCTGTATCTTTTTTCTCCTTCCGGTACATACTATCCCTGCCTTTACAGGGCCACATCTTTTACACGAAAGGATGACCATCATGTATTACAATACAACAAAACCGCAATACCGGGCCGCTCCGACCACGGCAAACAACTCCGCTCTTCTTTACGGCACCGCTGCCCGCCCGACAGCTTCCCTGTCCAGCGCCTGCACGAAGAAAATCTCTGCTCTGGAACAGGAGCTTACGCGGGAGACCGGGCGCAAGATTGTCCTGGTGGCATATCATGGATAGAAAAAGCAATTCCGGATGATCGCTCATCGCGTGGGAGGAAGAAACATTTGCCCGTATTTCTTCCTCTTTTCTTCCGGTTTTGCGGAGGTTCCTGTTTTCTGTATTGATTCTGTTATTCTATTTTCTTTCTGCCTGTTATAGTTTTATTCTGTTATTCATTGACCCGTTTTGATCAATCTTGCCGACGCTGCCCTTCACCTTTCCAGTGCCAGCGTCTCATACGGCTGTAGTGTCAGGCGGCTTCCCGACAGTTTTTTCAGTGTCTCTTCCGTTCGCTCTTTCCCTTCATCGTTGGTCAGTATGATATGATAATTTTTCCAGGCGTCTTCCAGCGTCACCTCGGCCGGGTGTGCGGTCAGGTTATTGAAGACGATCATTTCCTCATCGCCGAGGTTGCGTCGGTAGGCCAGCACATCTTCGTTTTCACGTTCCAGAAAGGTGATGGTTCCCTCGGAGATGACCTTTTTTTCTTTCCGAAGCCGGATCAGTCTGCGATAAAAATTCCAGATGGAATCCGTATCTCCCGTCTGTACGGCGACATTAATTTGCCGGTAGTTGCCGCATACGCCGATCCACGGCGTGCCGGTGGTAAAGCCGGCATGTTCTTCCGCCGTCCACTGCACCGGCGTCCGCCCGTTGTCCCGGGAGCGTGCCTGTAAGATCTCCATGGCCTCGCTGCTGGTTTTGCCCTGTTCCAGCAGGATGCGGTAATAATTAAGACTCTCCACATCCCGGTACTGCCCGATGTCGGTAAAATGCGGATTGGTCATACCGATCTCCTCGCCCTGGAAAATGTACGGCGTTCCCCGCATCAGGTGGATGGAAGCCGCCAGCATTTTGGCGGATTTTGCCCGGTAGCGGCCCTCGTCCCCCAGACGGCTCACCGTACGCGGCTGGTCATGGTTGCACCAGAAGAGCGCGTTCCAGCCGCCGGCCTCCTGCATACCCTCTCCCCAGGTTTCAAACAGTTCTTTCAGCTTCATCCGGTCCGGCTCCATCAGTTCCCATTTCTTTCCGTCTTTATAGTCAATCTTCAGATGATGGAAATTGAAGCACATGCTCAGCTCTTTTTCCTGTGGATTTGAGTAGCGGATGCAGTTGTCCAGGGAGGTGGAGGACATTTCTCCCACCGTCACATAGTTGTCCAGGCCAGTATCGGCAGTCAGTTCTTTCAAAAACTCGTGGACATGGCGGCCATCCGTGTAGAATCTCCGTCCGTCCCCCTCGAAGTCATCTTCAAACTGTTCCGGCTTGGAGATGAGGTTGACCACGTCAAACCGGAAGCCCCCGATGCCTTTTTTCATCCAGAAGCGGATGATCGCTTTTAACTCTTCCCGCACCTGCGGATTCTCCCAGTTTAAGTCTGCCTGGCTCACATCAAACAGATGCAGATACCATTTTTTGAGGGACGGAACATATTCCCATGCCGGGCCACCGAATTTGGATTCCCAGTTTGTCGGTATCTTATCCGGTGTGCCGTCCTTGAAAATGTAATAGTTCTGGTATTTTTCATCCCCGGCAATCGCCTTCTGAAACCACTCGTGGCTGGTGGAAGTATGGTTGAACACCATATCGAGCATCAGCTCGATCCCCCGGTTCTTTGCCTCGCGGATCAGCTCTTCCAGATCTTCCATCGTTCCAAACATCGGGTCTATCTTCCGGTAATCTGCCACATCATAACCGTTATCGTTCTGCGGGGACACGAAGAAAGGAGTAATCCACAGATAGTCCACTCCCAGCGATTGCAGATAATCAAGCTGCTGCGTAATGCCCCTGATGTCTCCGATCCCGTCTCCGTTGGAATCTTTGAAGGATCGTAAATAGATCTGATAAATAACTTTATCACTGAAATGATTCATCGTTTTCACCCTTTTCTTTTCTGTCTGTTGTCTTCCTGTCACGCTCTGCTTTCCGACGCGCCCTGTTTCCCTGCCCGGATCACCCGGCGTGCCCCGTTTTCCGTCCGGGTCATTTGGCGTGCCTTTGCATTTCATATTCACCGATATATTACTCAAATGTCGCTACGACCGTCTCTCCCGCTTTAGCGTACTCGGTAAACTGATACCGGATATTTTCTGCCTTACCCGGGTCGGAGAGGATACACATGGTCACGTCTCTGTGTCCTGCCGCTTTGATCTTCTCTCTGCTGAACCGGATGAGCGGAGTGCCTGCCTGTACTCTCTGTCCCTTTGTGATTAGATACTCAAAGCCGTCGCCGCCCATATCCACCGTATCCAGTCCTATATGGAGAAGGATTTCCATGCCGTTGTCCGCCTTAATGGCGCAGGCGTGACGGGAATCGTCCATAGTCACAGCAATCTCTCCTGCCACTGGTGCGACCAGCACTTCATTTTCCGGGATGATGGCGATGCCATCGCCCATGATCCCCTCGGAGAAGACGCCGTCGCCGACTTCCTTCACCGGGATGACCTTACCGTCAAGAAATGCAACGAGTTCTTTTGGCATTTCCTTTTCTGTTCCCTGTGCGCTGCCGTTTACCGTCGCATCTGCTCCGGCTGCTGCGCCGTATTTCTGAGACGCGGTCAGCTTTCTCTGCCCGACGATCACAGTCAGCACGAACGGGATCACGATGGCGATGACCATGCAGATGGCGAAGCTTGCCATGGACTCTGTCTTAATGGAGAGGATACCTGGCAGTCCGCCGACGCCGATGGCGGATGCAGTGGTGCCGGTCGCCACGCTGACCATACCGGCGATGGCAGAACCGATCATACCGCATACAAATGGGAAGACATATTTTAAGTTGACACCGAAGATGGCCGGTTCCGTTACACTCAAGTAACAGGAGATACAGGACGGGATGTTAACCTCCTGTGCCTCCGCGTTCTTTCTCTGCAGGAAAATCATGGCAAGGACTGCGGAGCCCTGCGCGATATTGGACAGCGCGATCATCGGCCAGAGCATGGTGCCACCATAGTCAGCGATAAGCTGCAGGTCGATGGCGTTGCTCATATGGTGAAGACCAGTGATGACGAGCGGCGCATAGATGAAGCCAAAGACCGCGCCGAATACGATCCGGAAGGAGCCGGTGATTCCTGCAAATACGACGGAGGAGATGGCTGATCCGATCTTCCAGCCGATCGGTCCTAAGACGAAATGCGCTGCGATCACGGCCAGGACCAGACTGCAGAACGGCACAACGATCATCGAGATGACCGCCGGCGTGATCTTCCGGAAAAACTTCTCCAGATACACCAGCGTAAATGCGGCGAGGATCGCCGGGATTACCTGGGACTGATAACCGATCATATTGACTTTAAAAAATCCGAAATCCCATGCCGGGATATCTGCCGCCGCTGTGGTCGCCACATCGTAGGCATTTAAGAGCTGGCCGGATACCAGCGTCAGACCGAGAACGATACCGAGCATCTGGGTCGTTCCCATCTTCTTCGTCACAGACCAGCAGATACCGACCGGCAGCATATGGAAGATGGCCTCGCCGATGAGCCACAAGAAGCTGTCAATACCCGTCCAGAACTGGCTCAGATCACAGAGTGTCTTTGTTCCGTTTTCAAAAAGGTACAGGCTATCGATACAGTTTCTGAAACCTAAGATCAGACCGCCGGTGATGATGGCCGGGATCAGCGGCGCGAATATCTCCGCCAGTGCCGTGACGATCCGCTGCAGCACGTTCTGATTCTGCTTGGCCGCCTGTTTTACCTGGTCTTTACTGACCCCTTCCACACCGGCCACCGCCACGAAGTCATTGTAAAAATCAGCGACCGTGTTGCCGATGATGACCTGGAACTGTCCCGACTGGGTAAAGCTTCCCTTCACCACCTTCATGGCCTCGATGCCCTTCACATCCGCCTTGTCCGGATCATTTAACACAAAACGCATCCGGGTCATGCAGTGCGATACTGCCGCAATGTTACTTTTTCCGCCTATCAGTTCCAGAAGTTCTCTGGAATCTTCCTGATATCTTCCCATTACTCTTCCTCCCTGTTTTTTCTCCTTGTATATTATAAAGCTTCTTGTTCCCCATCTAAACAAGTTCCGGAAATGTGTCGCTATCTTGTTTAAACAAGTTTGATGATTCAGTTATATCACTCTTGTTTAAACAAGTCAAGCGCTTTTTCAAAATTTGTTTAAACAAGTTGTTTTTTTCAGGTTTTCTGTTATAATGATGATACCACATTCAAAAGGTCAGGAATCCGATGCAGGCTTGCTTGCAAGAGGATTTTGACCTTGGAAACCCAACTCTATAATGTCATCAAAATAAAAAAATCATCCCTTTTACTCAAAAAATGCAGGGCTGTTACAGACGTACAAACAGGAAAACAATAACAAATGATATAGATTTAAGAACAGATGAAAGGAAATCTTATGCCCAAAATAAAGTTTAACGAGATATATAAAGACCTGAAATCAAAAATAGAAAATGAAGAATATGAATACCAGCAGATGCTTCCTTCCGAAAACACCCTGGTGGAGATCTACCACTGTTCCCGCAACACCATCCGCCGGGCAGTGGCGCTTCTGTCGGAAGAAGGTTACGTGCAACCCCTGCACGGCAAGGGCGTCCGGGTCATCTACCAGCCGGTGGATGCCGCCAGTTTCCTGATCGGCGGCATCGAAACCTTTCAGGAGTCCGCCCGGCGCAACCACCGGACGTATATCACAAAGGTCGTGCAGTTTGACGAAGTTGTCTGCGATGAGCGTCTCTCCCGCCGGACGGGTTTTCAGCCGGGCGACGCCCTCTACTATGTGCGCCGTGTCCGGTATCTGGACGGCAAACCACTCATCCTCGACACCAACTTTTTCCTGAAAAGTCTGGTACCGGGTCTCACGGAAGTCATCGCGGAAAAGTCCATCTACGAATACATCGAGAACGAACTGCAGATGGCCATCGTCACCAGCCGCCGGACCATGACGGTGGAGCATGTGACCCCCGCCGATGAATCCTATCTGGAACTGGGCGATTACAACTGCCTGGCTGTCGTGACCGGACAGACCTTCAACGACGACGGCCTGATGTTCGAGTACACTCAGTCCCGCCACCGGCCGGACTACTTTTCCTTTCAGACCACGGCGACCCGGAAGAAAGTGATCGCGTAGCTGCCAGGATCTGACCTTAATAATTACCTCAAATTGGCACTATATTACATGCCAGTTTTGTGCTATATTGTGCAACTGAGGTGATAATTATGAAATATACTTCCAACACATTTTCTCTTTGCTGCGGCGCATTGCTGACCGCTCTCATCTGCATCATGACCATGGTGATCCAGATCCCCATCCCGCTGGGATACGCGCATCTGGGGGACGCCGCCATCCTTCTGGGCGTCACATACTTCGGACGGCGGGAGGCGGTCTGGGCCAGCGGCCTCGGTTCCTGCCTGACTGACCTGCTCACCGGATTTACCCAGTGGGTCATCCCGACCTTTTTTATCAAGATCATCATCGCACTCATCGCCGGCCGGCTCCTGTTCGATAAAAACGGCAGTTTCCGGCTCTTTCACTGGAGGAGCTTCCTCGCCGCAGGCGTCAGCATGGCATGGATGGTTGCAGGATATACCGCCATGGGCAGCGTTCTTTACGGGAATCTTCCCGCCGGACTTGCCTCCTCACCGGGACTGATCGTAGAAGGTATCGTCAACATCGCCGTATACTTTGTTGTTGCCGCCGTTTTGGAAAAAGCACATGTGCGCCGCCTCATCCGGACAACATAAAACCGGAGAGGCGCCCGCCTTACATCCTTTGCGTATTTCTTTTCTTTTTCATATTCTTCTTCCCGGCTCATATCCTGTAGTAATCACATTCCGTGCCATATCTCATCGGTTCTGTTGTGACGAAAAGCAATGCTGTTTCGCAGCAGGAAGCCTGAACAAGCCCGGTTCAGAGCAGCCCTTCCTATATAGAAATATGAGACGGCACAAAGGAGGCTTCCATGCAAAAGGTCGCCGCTTACTGCCGGGTTTCCACCGACAAGGGGGAGCAGGCGCAGTCGCTCATAAGCCAGAAGCGCTATTTTGACGAGTACATCCGCCGCCACGCGGACTGGAATCTTGTAAATGTATATTTTGACGAGGGAACCAGCGGCACACAGACAAGAAAACGAGAGGGGTTTAACCGGATGATCGGCGACGCCATGTCCGGACAGATCGATCTGATCCTCACCAAGGAAGTGAGCCGTTTTGCCAGAAATACCGTGGACGCCCTCGCCTACACCCGTATGCTCCGGGAACGGCGCATCGGCGTCATTTTTATTCTGGACAATATCGATACCCGGGACTGCGACGGGGAGCTGCGGCTTACGCTCATGGCAAGTCTCGCTCAGGAAGAAAGCCGCAAGATCTCTGAGCGGATCAAATGGGGACAGCGGCGGCGGATGGAACAGGGGGTAGTCTTCGGGCGGGACTTACTTGGCTACACGGTGCGGGACGGACAGCTTTTGATCAACGAGGCGGAGGCGGCCGTCGTCCGCCGCATCTTTCACAAATATACGGACGAAGAAAAAAGCGCCAGACAGATTGCCGCGGAACTTCTGGCAGAAGGCTATCCGCCTAAGTACGCCGCCCGCTGGTCGCCGGGCGTCATCATCAAAATCCTCCGCAACGAAAAATATGCCGGCGATCTTTGTCAGAAGAAAACATACACCCCGGATTATCTCACCCATCAAAAGCGGGCCAATCACGGAGAAGAGGACTTTATCTGCATCCGCGGCCACCATCCTCCCATCATTGAGCGGTCGCTGTGGGAACGGACTCAGGAAGCGCTCGTAAGACGCGCCCGCCGCCCGCGGCGATCCGGGGGCCAGCCGCCGCACCGGCAGCAAAATGTCTGATACATATCACGACACCGATATCTCATACATACAATAACACCGACACAGGTACCGAAGAGTTAAACCATGTGGAAATGATCTGCACCATCGTCCATCAGCTGACGCGGAATCTCACCGTAGAGCAGATCAAGGAACAGGGCTTTGCCGACTACTATGTGGATCACACCACAGGTCTGTGGCCGCAGGCCGCCAGCGGCATGCCGTTCTCCGCCTCCACCTTCCAGTCCACCGGCGACCCGATCGCCGACCTGACGGAAGACCTCGCTGCGGAACAAAAAGCCCGGATCACCTACGATAACATTCTCCGACTGGTCAAAGACGACCCGGACGTTTATAACGCCATCAAGTTCCTGCGTGCCAGAGAGATCGTGCACTTCCAGAGATTCGGGGAAGGACTCCGGCTCGTACAGGACCGTCTGGACAGCCGCAACTTCTACGCCTTTAATCCGGCCTTTGACAAATGCGCGAATAACAATTGCAAAAACAGCTGCGGGCGAAACGGACGGTGCCAGCGGTGATCAGTCCGATCGGATAGCCATTCATGCGGCAGACATAGCGACTGTCTGCCAAACGCACAAAACAGGGGGCTTATCGTAGTCCCCTGTTTTGATTTACTCTGGCATCATACATTTTTTATACCGTCCCAGGAGTTCGGCACGGAGCAGATATTTGTTGAGCACATAATTTACCTCCGGCTCTTGATAATGAAGATGCTTCCGCAGATGCGCCAGCCCTCTGCCGTCCGGCTGTGGATACAGATTTTTGCGTATATCTGCGATAAACATCCGCAGCTCCGTCCGCTCTTTTAAAGTGACGGCGCCGGTGCTCACCAGATAGTGCATCTGCTCCAGCTCGGAAAACATATGCCACAGAGTCAGAAGCACCACCCGCAGTCCTTCATAATAAGGCAGTCCGGGATGTTTTGTCACGTAAGTCGTACATTCCTCATAGATCATATGAAAATAGGTAAGGATCTCGCCGGAGACAGACAGGTCCATTTCCTTTTCCAGTCCTTTTCCAACCAGCTTCCAGTAACTGCAGTTTAACCGGAGGAGCGCTTTGATGTTATACCGGAAAAGGGCCTCTCTTCTGACAGGGAAAAAGAACCGGTTCACCACAAAGACGACCAGCACCGCACACATCAGAAAAAGGATACGGAGAGTGATGGCAGTCGTCTCATTCATCGTCATCCCGGCCAGAGTCAACGCATAGCAGGTGGAGAAGATCGGATGATACCAGGTTCCCGGCGTGGAGCAGTACATCAGCGATATCATCACAAGTGCAAAAATGAGCTGCCCTGCCACTCCCGGCAAAAACGGATGTACAAGAAATTCGATACAGCAGCCGATCAGAGTGCCGATCGGCCGGGTCTTCATCCGGTAACTGCTCTCCTCACAGCTCGGCTGTATGAGCAGAAATGCATTGAGCGGGATCCAGTACGAATGGGTGACCGGCAGGACGTAACTTATGATACAGCTTATGGTCATCACCGCCGATACCCGCATGGCAACTCTTGTCTCAAAGGATTCCAGGGAAAATCTCGTCCGCACCTGCTGCCAGATCTCCCGCCAGTTGACCGGATGCAGGCGTGCAAGCGACGTTGTCTTCTCGCTGCGGGTCCTTAAGATCAGGATCAGCATATGCAGCATGCTCCGGCTGAAAATGCGAATCCGCCCTTCCGGCACCAGCATATGTTCCAGATGCATTTCCGCTATTCCGATCTGCTTTTTGTACGACGGCGCGTCAAGATCCATGGCCGTCTCTCTCAAAAATGTCGCCAGTCTCCCCAGCAGCAGAATGCTCTCCTCATCCAGCTCCCCTCTCCATTCATCATCCGTGATCAGATAGGAAAACCGCTGCAGAAGCGTCTCCACCATATCATAAATCTGGTTCTCTTTTGTCCGCGTGGAAAAAAATTCTGATGATACGACATCTGATGAAAATCATGGAGCAGTTTTTGAAACCGCCGGGAAAGCTCCTTTTTCTTCTCCGGCTGAAACAGCAGAAACATCATATCCGAGATCTCACAGAAAATGTACGAGAGCGGCAGTTTCTGTGCGGCAGCTCCGGAAAAGAACCGGTAATATCCGCCGATGAACACCGCCAGCAAAAATACACAGTACCAAAAGACGAAGAGTTCCTGCAAAAGCCCGGCGGGACTTTCCGGCGGCATCAGAGATAAAAATACAAAGAGCATTGCATAGGAAAAGTATCCCTTCGGCTTAAACTGCGTGCTCTGAGTGAACACCAGGATAAACGGCACAGCGATGTTCAGCGCCACGCACAGCCAGAAGTTCAGCGAACTTACATATGCCAGCACCACCAGCAGGCTTCCCACCAGAATCAGCCGCACATACCGGATCAAGGTGTTATCATTTTTCTTGTAGCGCGTCTTAAAAAATACCGTGATGATCGACACGATCATCACATAATGGATGCCGAACAGAAAATATACGCTGAGAAACGCGCTGAGAAAAAACAGAATGACCGGCAGGGTGGCAAGAAAGGTACGCCAGAAAGTCTTCCTCCACTGCGTTACTTGTTCCGTCATACGCTAGTCCTTTCTAGCAGCCTGTACCGGCAGTCTGCCCGTTCTCCCCGCCGGACTGTCCTGCCAGCGGCAGATTTACCACATTGACAGGCTCTCCTGCCAGAAATGCCCGCAGATTCTCCACCGCCGTATCCATGAGCCGCTGACGGCTCTCCCTCGACGCCCAGGCGATATGCGGCGTGATGAAACAGTTTTTCACCCCGAGGAGCGGATTGTCCTCCGCCATCGGTTCCACGGACACCACATCGAGGCCGGCGGCGTAAACCTTGCCGGACCGGAGCGCCTCCGCCAGGTCCGCCTCATTGACAAGCGGCCCTCTCGCTGTGTTGAGAAGGATGACTCCGTCTTTCATCTTCCCGATCGTCTCCCGGCAGATAAGATTCTCCGTCTCCGGAAACAGCGGACAGTGGAGCGAGATCACGTCTGCTCTCGCAAACAGCTCTTCTAACGTCACCATGACGGTGGCGTCAGCAGCGCCAGCATGTAACATACCGCCCCGGTTCGCTTCCTGATCCGCCTTGCCGGCATCTGTCTGCGCCGTATTCCGGGTGCTGCCCGGTCGGCGGCAGGCGATCACATCCATCCCGAAGGCCTCTGCCAGCCTTGCCGTGGCCTGTCCGATACGCCCGTAGCCGATGATGCCCATGGTCTTTCCCGCCAGTTCCATCAGCGGATGATCCCAGAAGCAGAAATCCTCCGACCGCTGCCAGCGTCCCTCGTGTACTGCCTGGCTGTGATAACCCACCTGATTGCAGATCTCCAGCAGCAGCGCCATGGTATGCTGCGCTACCGCCGCCGTCCCGTAGGCAGGAATATTGGTCACGACAATCCCTTTTTCCGAAGCCGCATCCACATCCACCACGTTGTATCCCGTCGCCAGAACGCCGATATATCGAAGCTTCGGCGCTCTCCCGATCACCTCTCTTCCAATGAGCGTTTTGTTGGTACAGACGATTTCTGCATCTCCGATCCTGTGAAGAATCTCTTCCACATCCTCCCGCGGCGTCCGGTCATACACCGTAAACTCACCCATTTTCTTAAATCCCTCCCAGGACAGATCGCCGGGATTTTCCGCATAGCCGTCCAAAACTACAATCTTCATTTTTCTTCTTCTCCTTTTCCGTTTTTTCAGAAAATGTACTACTCACAGACAGAGTCTGTACATTTCCTGTTCTTGCAAAAATACATTTGTTCTTATTTTAACACTCCCCGTTTTATTTCTCCATATGAATTCTTTGCTTTCTTTTTTATATCCCCGCCTTCCACTTCTTTTTTCTTCCCTTTTTTCTTAAAATGTCAGGTTTCACAAAGATTTCACCGCTTTCCACCCACTTTTTCAGCTTTTTGTGCTATAATAAAACCTCCTTCCAGGGAAATCATTGCAGAATACGCGGCGCATGTTCTTTCATGCCGCGTTTGAAAATCATTTCATTTATTCAGGAAAGAGGGAATGTCACTTGCATTTTTTAAAGCACTTTACTGTCTGGGGACTCTGTGCTGTTATGCTGGGCACACAGCCGGCTCTCATCCATGCAGCCGCTCCTTCGGGAGACACGGAAACTTACACTGCGTCAGAGTCTTCTACAACAAAACAAGAGAGTAAGTCCGATGCATCTAAAGAAGATCCGAAGAAAGAGGATCAGAACGATTCGTCAACGTCTTCCTCTTCCGAGGAATCCGATGAGGAAACTGGCTCTTCGGAGGAGAACAACACGACAGAACAATCTTCTTCCGAGGATAAGGGAGATACGGAGGGTTCCGGAAATAAGGACGATACCGGTTCCTCTGAGACAGACAAAGACACTGACGAAGGGAAGGATACCGGTTCTTCGGAGGAGACAGACGATACCGATTCTTCGGACGGCGCGGAATCTGACACTGCAACCACAGAACAAAATCATTCAGAAAAAGATACTGCCGCGAAAGAAGATACCGACAGGGAAAGTACGACCACAGAGTCTTCCGAAGCTTCAAAGGAAACCGCAGAAGCAGCTTCCACGACGGCCGCTTCTTCTGAAAGTCAGAAAAATACGGAGCACTCCAAAAAAGACAGTACTTCTTCCGAAACCGCCGATACAGAGTCCGACGCTTCCGAGGAGGACAGCAGTAGTTCCCAAAAGGCAAAACAGGCTGTTTCTGAAGAAAAAGAGCTGAAGAAGCTGGATGATTCCATCATCAGCGAAGAGGAATCCGCCGAAAAGGACGAGGACCCGGAGGCGGTCATCCCGAAGATTTACGGCACTTCTCAGATCACCACCAGAGATGACGCCGAATACATGGGCGATTTCGTATATTTCAATCAGACAGACAGCATCTGGAACCAGAACGGCTACCGGATCTCTTCCGCAGGCTGCGGCCCGACCTCCATGGCGGTGGTCATCTCTTCTCTGACGAAGAAATGGGTGACGCCGGTGGACGCTGCGGTCTGGGCTTACGACCACGGCTACTATTCTTCCGCCGGTTCTGCCCATGCGCTAATCCCTGCCATGGCGGAAGCATACGGTTTGAAATGTGAGGGCGTCGGCGCCGATTATGCCGCCATCAAAGAAGCCCTCCGGAAAGGCAATCCTGTCGTTGCTCTCATGGGGCCGGGCTATTTTACCCGAAGAGGACATTTTATGGTGCTGATCGGCATCGATGAGAACGACCATGTCACTGTGGCCGATGTGGGCAGCCGCAGCCGGTCCGCTTACAAATACGCGCTCTCCGATATCATCAGTCAGTCCAAGAGCGCCAGTGCCGGCGGACCATTCTGGGTGATCTCCAAACCGAAGAAGAAAAAGGTCAAAAAGACGGTCACCTACACCTCCCCGCAGAATGAATACGTCATTCACGTCAAAGAGGACGGACAGGACAAGGCCATCACCTTCCACCTGGGCGACCAGGTATCCTACCACGGAGCAGAGGGTATCATCCTCCGCTTTGAAAACCGGAAGGCTTACATAACCGGAGCAGACGGACAGGCCATGAAGTCTGCCGACGCCATCCCGCTCTCCGATCTTCAGATCGTAAAGCAGGCTTCCGGTATCGTGTATACGGCGATTGCTTCCCGCAACGCCGCGCTTCGCTGAGTGATCCTACGGTATCGCACTGCGGCGGATTTGGAAGATGTCTCTCCCGCAACCCGCCGCAGACGGAGAATCCTGCTTTGCAGGATTCTTTTTTATTCCATTTTTTTGTTATTTTTCAGACAATTTATTTTATTTTTTATTCTTGTCTATATTTACATCGCTTTTTATTCTTGTCTATATTTACCATATGTTTTTTCATTTTTTACTGATGCCAAAATAAAATCTTATTATTTTCACATTTTACCTTGTATTTTTTGATTATATGTTACAATGAGTTTATAAAATTTTAATTTTATGAACTCGACTATTTGTTAAATAAAAAACATTTTTAATGAGGGAGGATTACTATTATGAGTCGTTTTACTTTACCAAGAGACATCTACCACGGACCAGGCAGCCTGGAAGAGTTAAAGAACCTGAAAGGAAAGAAAGCCATGCTCGTCGTGGGCGGCGGTTCCATGAAACGTCAGGGCTTCCTGGATAAGGCTGTCGGCTACCTGAAAGAAGCCGGTATAGAAGTGGAAGTATTTGAGGGCGTTGAGCCGGACCCATCCGTTGAGACCGTCATGCGCGGCGCAGAGGCAATGCGCAAGTTTGAGCCGGACTGGATCGTTTCCATGGGCGGCGGTTCCCCGATCGACGCTGCGAAGGCTATGTGGGCATTCTATGAATATCCTGACACCACCTTTGAAGATCTCTGCATTCCGTTTAACTTCCCGGAACTGAGACAGAAAGCCAGATTTGCCGCTATTCCTAGTACATCCGGAACCGCTACGGAAGTGACCGCTTTCTCCGTTATCACCAATTATCAGACCGGCGTAAAATATCCGCTGGCTGACTTCAACATCACACCGGACGTTGCCATCGTGGATCCGGATCTGGTTTCCGGTCTTCCGGCAAAACAGGTTGCTTACACCGGAATGGACGCGCTTACCCACGCCATCGAGGCTTATGTGTCCACTCTGCACGGACCATTTACCGACCCGTTATCTCTGCAGGCGATCGAGATGGTTCTCGATTATCTGCCGGCATCCTACCACGGCAACATGGACGCCAGAGAGCAGATGCACTACGCACAGTGCCTGGCTGGTATGTCCTTCTCCAACGCACTGCTTGGTATCGTTCACTCCATGGCACACAAGACCGGCGCCGCTTTCTCCACCGGACATATTCCGCACGGATGCGCCAACGCCATCTACCTGCCATACGTTATCAAGTATAACGCAAAAGACCCGGTTGCAGCCTCCCGCTACGCAGAGATTGCCCGCCGCATGGGACTGGACGGCACAAGCGAGAGAGCGCTGATCAACAGCCTGTGCAAGAAGATTGATGATTTCAATGTGATCCTGGGTATCCCGAAGACATTAAAAGATTTCGGCATCGACGAAGAGGAGTTCAAGAGCAAGATCGCCAACATCTCCGAGCTGGCAGTCGGCGACGCATGTACCGGTTCCAACCCACGTGAGATCACACCGGCAGAGATGGAACGTCTGCTCACCTGTACTTACTACGGAACAGAGGTTGACTTCTGATCATCTTCCCGGCGGTTTATCGGATGAGAGCTTGCGTCTTGTTGACGGATATGCTATGATAAACACAGTTTCAGTGACAGGACAAAGAAGTTTTGCGACTTCTTTGTCCTGTTTTTTTGTCCTGATTTATACTATACCTATTTATATTGCGGTAAAGAAATCGTCGGATACACCGCACGGAAAGGAGAGAAGAACATTTATGGCAGCTTTTGACAGAATTCTCAGTGGATATTCCGGACTTGATGAAATGCTTGATTCGATCCGCCTGGGCGACAATGTCGTCTGGCAGGTGGATGATGTGAAAGACTTCTGCATTTTCGCAGAACCCTTCGTCCGGCAGGCAGTAAAAGATCACAGAGATGTCGTTTACATACGTTTCGCACAACATACCCCTGTTATCAGGAATACTGACGGAGTTACGGTCCGCACTTTCAACCCGGATGAAGGCTTTGAAGCGTTTACAGTGGCTATTCATAATGAAATTACTCTGCATGGAAAGGACGCCTTCTATGTGTTTGACTGTCTCTCCGAGTTGCAATCCGTGTGGTATACCGACCTGATGATGGGAAATTTTTTCCGGGTGACCTGTCCGTATCTTTTTGAACTCGACACGGTGGCATATTTTCCTTTGCTCCGGGGACGTCACTCCTTTGACGCAGTGGCAAGAATCCGGGACACCACCCAGCTTCTTCTGGACGTGTACTCAAGCGGCGATGATATTTACCTCCACCCCCTCAAAGTATGGAACCGCTATTCCGGGCAGATGTTTCTTCCTCACCATTTTTCCATAAAAGACGGGACGTTTCGCCCGGTACAGGGCGGGGTCGGTATGAGCCGGTATTATCAGCTTCTTCAGGATCTCTCCCTCAAGAATCCGGACCAGAATTATGACAGTTATGACCGTTTCTTTCATCTGGCAAAAATGGAATATGCCCGGGGTATCTTCCATCAGGATACGGAGGAACAGATCATTGACAGCACCATGACCAAAGATGAGCGGCTGAAAAAACTGGTTCGCCGCTACTTTACACCGGATGACTATTTTCTGCTCCGCAACCGGATGATCGGAAGCGGCGCCATCGGCGGCAAAGCCTGCGGGATGCTCCTCGCGCGAAAAATCTGTGAAACTGAGATTCCGGCATTCGCGCAGCACAACGAACCCCACGATTCCTTCTATATCGGCTCTGACGTATTTTACACGTATATTGTCTCTAATGACTGCTGGCGTCTTCGCATCCGCCAGCGGACGAAAGAAGGATATTTCAGCGCTGCCAAAGAACTTCAGGAACACCTTCTGACCGGACAGTTTCCTTCCAATATCCGGGAAAAGTTTTTAAATATGCTGGAATATTACGGGCAAAGTCCGATCATCGTCCGCTCCTCCAGCTTTCTGGAAGACGGATTCGGCAACGCCTTTGCCGGAAAATATGACTCTGTATTCTGTGTCAATCAGGGAAGTCCGCAGGAGCGGCTGGAAAAGTTTGAACATGCTGTGCGGCAGGTCTATGCCAGCACTATGGATTACTCCGCTCTGGAATACCGTTTTCAGCGCGGTCTTGACTCCAAAGATGAGCAGATGGCGATTCTCGTCCAGAGAGTCTCCGGCTCAGGATATGGGGATTATTTTATGCCGGGCGCCGCCGGCGTCGGTTACAGCCACAGTACCTACAAATGGCTGCCGGATATGGATGCTTCCGCCGGCATGCTGCGGATCGTCATGGGGCTTGGCACAAAAGCCGTGGACCGGACATCGGAAGATTATCCCCGTCTGTCCAATCTTGACCGCCCTGCCGCCACGATTTACAGCACCGCCGAACAAAAACACAAATATTCCCAGCACAACGTCGACGTTCTGGACCTCACACAAAATACCACCCGGGAACTCCCCCTCAGCAAACTTCTGCCGCTTTTGCCTCTGTGGTATAAAAAACAGATCATGGAACATGACCGGGAAGCGGAATCCCGTCTGCAACAGCGAGGCATTTACCGGGATGTGTGGTTTGTAAGCTGTCAGGGACTCCTTTCCGATTCCACGTTCACCGATCTCATGCGGCAGATTTTAAAAACGCTGGAAAAGGTATACCATAACCCGGTGGACATCGAATACACCGTAAACATGGACGAAACCGGCGATTTCGTTGTCAATCTTCTCCAGTGCCGTCCTCTCTACATGCATAAAAAGGGACAGCGCATCGATTTTTCCAAAATAAAATGGGAAAAGATATTTTTTGATATTCAGGATTCCTCCATGGGCGCTTCGGATTGCCGTCCTGTGGACGTGGTCATTCAGGTTGACCCGGTGCTTTACTACAGCTATCCATACCACAAAAAATATGATGTAGTCTCCGCCATCCACAAAATCAACCTGCACTACAAAAAATATAACGGAAATATCATGCTCATGACACCCGGGCGCATCGGCACTTCCTCGCCCGAGCTGGGCGTACCCGTCGCTTTCGGTGACATCTCCAATTTTTCCATCATCTGTGAAGTTGCCGATAACCGGGTAGGCTATATGCCGGAATTAAGTTATGGAAGCCATATGTTCCAGGACCTCGTCGAAGCCGAAATCATTTACTGTGCAATCTGGAATGACAAAAAAACGCTGGCCTTTCATCCGGAGCTTCTCCCGGAAGTTCCCGATATTTTTTCAGAAATCTGTCCGGATCATCCTGACCTTACCGGAATGATCACCGTGCGGGAAAACACCGGCCTCACGTTTCTGTTTGACGCAGTGTCCAATCACGCCATATGTGGGAAGGAATTTAAAGCAGTTTCTCCTCATACTCCTTCTCTTTAAATCCTACCAGCACGTAGTCGTCCGCCACGATGAGCGGCCGTTTCACCAGCATCCCGTTGGTGGCAAGCAGGGCATACTGTTCCTCGTCGCTCATATCCGGCAGACGGTCTTTGATGTTGTTCTGGCGGTAAATCTGTCCACTGGTGTTGAAGAATCGTTTGAGCGGAAGCCCGCTTCTCTCATGCCAGAGTTTCAGTTCTTCCGCCGTCGGATTGTCTTCCACAATATGGCGGTCGGCAAAGTCCACGCCGTGGTCCTCCAGCCATTTTTTCGCCTTTTTGCAGGTGGTACATTTTGGATATTCGATAAATAATACGCTCATAATCTGCTCCTCTCTTTTTTATATGCAGGCAGGGATTTTCGCCGGGTGGCGTCCCTCCTGATAAAGTTTATATCTTTTTCAGATGTCATTTCAGCTTTCAGATATCATATCTCTGTCAAATGCCATTTCGTCCGCCGGGACTATGTCTGTCCTGTCTATTGGTTCTGATGGATGTTTTCTATCTGCCAGTCGATCGGCTCGATCTGATGGAATTTCAGAAATTCATTTGCCTGACTGAAGTGGCGGCAGCCAAAAAATCCGCGGTAGGCGGACAGCGGGCTCGGGTGCGGCGCTTCCAGGATCAGATGCTTTGGATTATTCAGCATCGCTTTCTTACTCTGTGCCGGACGCCCCCAAAGCATGAAGACGATCGGCCGATCCTGCTCATTCAAAACGCGGATCGCCGCGTCGGTAAATTCTTCCCAGCCAATACCGCGATGGGAGTTCGCCTGATGCGCGCGGACGGTGAGAACGGTGTTGAGCAGCAGCACACCCTGCTTTGCCCATTTGACCAGATAGCCGTTATCCGGAATGTAGCACCCCAGGTCATCGTGAAGTTCCTGATAAATGTTCACCAGAGACGGCGGTATCTCCACGTCCGGCTTCACGGAGAAACAGAGTCCGTGTGCCTGTCCGTTATTGTGATAAGGGTCCTGCCCCAGAATGACAACCTTCACCTCTTTTAACGGCGTCAGATGAAACGCGTTGAAAATATCATCGGCAGGAGGAAAAATCTCCCTCTCCCGGTACTCCTGATTAATCTTATTATATAAGTCTCTGTAATATGGTTTGCTGTATTCACCTTTCAGGGCCTCCGCCCAGTCGTTGCTGATCGCTGCCATCGCTTATTCCTCTCTTTCATACTCATCTAAAACGCCGGATGTCTCCGTGCTTCGCACTCCCGCCATCCTCCGGGAACATTCGCATTCCGTGCTCTCGCTCTCCATGCTCATGTTCCCTTGCCCGTCCAATGGATGTGCTTCCAGACGTGCAAGCACGTCTTTCTGCCCATCCGCTGTCCGGGGCTTTCCCAACAAAAAAACTGCTATAATATAGTGACTATATTATAGCAGTCTTTCTATGTATTGACCAGTATCCTTTGGATGCGGAAGCTCCCTTCGTTAAAGCCAAAAAACGGGGAAACTTCTTATATCCTCAAGGTGTGTTTTTCACTTTCACCTGGCCCAAACCCAAGTTTATCGTATTCTGCCTTGGCAACCTCCCATGGGATAACGTCGACCGGTTCCTTGAGATATTCCAGTATATCTGCAATACCTTCTCCCGTATACGCACTTGTAAAGAATATCTTTTTGCAGCCGGCCAGTCTCAGCCACTCGGCAGCCTGTTCGGGGTTCGCTGCCCAGTGATCGATCTTGGTGACAACACCAACCACTTCCCGGTTGCTGACAGAAACAACATTTGGCGGATATAATGAAAACGGCTCTATGGCGCTCATCAGCAGACCGATGATGTCTGCCTCGCAGCCATAAATCGCCAGTGCGGCAGACAGTTCCTTCGTCTCCGCATACTCACCCGGCGTGTCAATGATCACATCGTAATGATTGACATACTGGGTCTTATGATATGTGATCTTCTCACCTTTCATTGCCTGCATGATCGTAGTCTTTCCAGATTCGCTACGGCCTACAAACATAATCTTGCGCATCTTGCCTCACCTTACTTCTTCGTGACAGGGCAGGTAGCATATCCTAAATCATTCTGGAAATAATGAATCACAGCCTGTACGGCGGACTCTACAGCAGAAATACGACCTGTTAAAATCAATGTGCCGCTGAAACGGTCAACGAATCCCAGATAAACATCGCCGCTCTTGATCGCGATGTCCGCACCGATAACGGCGGACTCACTAGGTGTTACCGTGATGATCCCAATCGCTGAGCGTTCAAAATCGATATCCGGATTCAGGCCCAGCTTACGATAAACGATCGGCTTTGGACTGGTTACTACATGAGCGAGTGTGATCTGTCTTCCAGGTACAGTCTCCTGAATAATACGAAGTCTTCCTTCGGCATCCTTTGGCAATAAATCTCTAATATCCATCTTTTCCGCTCCTTTAATCTATATTTGTCACTTTCGTCCGTACGCGCAAGTCTCACCTCGACGGACCGTTGCTGTATCAGGGTCGAAACATCATAATAAGATTATAGCACAATCAATTTCAATATTCTATAAAAAAATTGGACATTACCTGCGTTTCTTTGGTGAATTATCAATATAATACACAAAAAAAACTATCTTTTCGGCAAGAAAACGCAACATATTGTTGAAGAACTATTCTTTTCCCTTTCCACCTTTCAGACTGTCGATGATCGTAATGACAAGTCCCCGGATGCTGTTTTCCGTCGTGCGGTACGGAGCGATACGCAGTGTATAATATCTGCCGTTCATGGCAGTAACCTCCCGGTCGATCGGCGCAAGATTTTTGAGGACTTCCTTGGCATCGCTGATGATATCCTCGCTCGGGAAGCTGTGGGCAAATATCTGAAAGGAACGTCCCACATCGTGCTCCATGAGCTGGAACTCCCTGCCCACATACTCCGTGAACTTGCGGATATTCAGATTGCTGTCCACAAACAGGATACCGATCATCGTGGAGGAGAGGAAATTGGACAGATCATTGGTCAGCATCGTCAGTTCGTCCAGCTTCTGCTGGTATTCCGTGTTGACGGTATACAGCTCCTCATTGACAGACTGCAACTCCTCGTTGGAACTCTGTAATTCCTCGTTAGCGGTCAGCAGCTCCTCATTGGCTGCCTGCAGCTCTTCATTGACGGTCTCCAGCTCACCGATGGTCGCCTTTAAGTCATTCTTGGATTCGTGAAGCTCCTGCTCCAGATCGGCGATCCTCCGGGCAGCCGTGGTATCCACATCGTACTTTTCCTGCACGCCGGGCAGTTCCACACTGTTATCCTCCGTGAAGATCACTGCCACCAGTCCGTTCTCTTCCTTTCCCCGGTTTAAGCTCGGCGCCACGGTCAGATTGATGGTTTTCTTGCCGGAAGGCGCGTCCATCACGATCCCGGTGTAAGTGACCGGCGTATGCTCGGAACGACATCGGTTCAGAGCTGTTGACGCCACAAGGCTTAAATCCCGGTGGATCATCACAAAGAAGTTAAACGTGGCCTTTCCCGGCGCAATAGTCATCTAATCCTGATAATTTCCGAAGAAATGAATGATATTATTGGATTCATTGAGCACCACGGAAGCCGGAAGGAACTGTTCCAGAAAATGTGGTGTGGTATAAAAAAAGTTGACAGCTTATTCTCAAGGATTTCATAATAAAACC
>HHCFR02800__coassemble_1532_pt1 | contig 20114 bp, 12 predicted proteins | sample HHCFR02800__metabat2_high_PE_030 | metagenome-assembled genome bin HHCFR02800
TCATCGTCTGTGTTACAAGTTATATTTCTTATCACCGCGACAAATCCCCATTTACAAAACCGAGTAAAAGGTAGGCGATTATTTTGCCTACCTTCTACTCGGTTTACTGCCCTTTTGGGCTGTTTTATTTGGTATTCAAAGGAACAACAAAGTTTTTTCTCACTACTATGATACATTCCCCTGATGGGGTATGGATTTTACAGTGCTTTACCGCACGGTTATCTTAATTTTAGCTGTCTTTCCGTTAATCGCACAGGCGTAGATAAAACAGGTTCCCTTTGTTCTGGCCGTGATCTTGCCGGTTCTGGTCACGGAAGCGATGGTATCGTCGCTGCTTAAGAAACGTACCGGCTGTACATGTCGCATCTGTTTTGCTTTGCCTGTCATCTTGACCGTCACTTTCGGTCTCCATGTTTTTCCTGCGGACAATGTCTTTTTCTTTTTGGATACCTTCACGGCGTCCGCATTGGCGTAACGGCTGTTTTCCGTCATCTTCACATGGATATCCTCTGACGTGGTCAGGTATACTTTCCTGCCGTCTATCATGCGGTAGGCTTTGATTCTGAATTTATAGTCTTTGTTTTTATCCAGTTTTTTGCGGCTGACCTTACTGAGCGTCAGTTTCTTTCCTTTCACGACTTTCTGTAATTTCATGTTGCCGTTGCAGACAGCGCCGTACACTTCATAGCCGTCAGCGTTTTCCACTTTATTCCATGTAAGCTTCACCTTGCGTCCCTGCAACGCCTTGCCTTGCGGCAGCACTACCGGCTCTGTCACAATAATCTGCATGGAAGCTTTCTTTTCGCCTGTCGCCGTCACAGTCACTGTGGCGCGGCCCGGTTTCAGCGCAGTCACACGTCCACTGTTATCTACTTTTATCACATCCGCGCTGCTGCTGGTAAATGTAAGAGCCTGATCTGTAGCATTTGCCGGCGCCACGGCGGCGGTCAGAGCCGCGCTCTCGCCAACAGACAGTTTCTCCGCGCCGGAGAGGGTCACACCGGTTACGGCGATGGTTTCATCCGGAATCACCGGGTTCTCTGCCTGCACCTCATACCAGCCGGATTTTACCGTATCGGAAACTTTGGCCTGCACATGATAGGTTCCCGGTTTAGTAAATGTAACTTTACCGTCACCTTGATGCCGTCAAGCTCAGACGCTTCCCAGGTCACCGGACGGTCCACCTGTTTCTTATCGGTGTCAAATACGCGCACGTCAAGCTTCTTATTCAGATCGTCTGCCGCTGCTCCTACCGTACCGATGTAATCGCCTGTAAGTACTACGCTTCCTTCAAACGGTTTTTCGCCGCCATAAACAGTAACCCAGTCGGACTGAACCTCATCAGAAATGACCGCGCGCACCTGATAGGTTCCCTTTTTTTCAAATGTCATGTCGCCACCCGGTTCCACGGTGATGCCGTCAAGCTGTCTGGCTTCCCAGGTGAGCGGGCGCGCTACTTCCTTGCCGCTCTCATCGTAGACCGTAACGTCCAGCACATCATTTAAGTTGACCGGTTCCGCTCCCACGGTTCCCTCATAGTTGCCGTTTACATCAATGGTTCCCGTGAACGGAATTTCCTCAATATCAATCTTTATGTAGGCGGTATCTGCCAGAGTGTCAAAATTCTCGCTGCTGATGACAGTCGCGTCATTTTTGGAGCTGTACTCCACACCGTCGTTGAGCATCCACTTTAAGTAGACTGTTCCCGCCTGCTTCGCCGTCAATGTCTTTCTTCCTGTCAGCGCATCTTCGGCGATCTCCGCCGTCTCATTGGAAGTCAGAACATTTCCTTCCGCGTCGGTCAGCTCCCAGTGGCCGTCGTTCTCGTCGAAACCATAATACGCCACCTTGTCCGCATTGACACCCTCCACATGGAGTCCGTCCAGAGGGAAACTATCGCCCACGCTCATCTCGTAGGCCTTCTCCCCGGTGGTAAGCTGCACCTTATTCAGGTTATAGAGCGGCACGATGGACTGGATTTTTGAATTGATGCTGGAGGATGTGGCTTCCATCTCAGCGCCTGCGGAAGCCATCGGCACCTTTGTGGCAAAGGAAGCGATATTCTTTACTTTCTCAGAAGTATGTTCATTGCTGAGCACCGCATCCCAGTCAATGGAATCACTCGTCTCGGTCTGATCAGTTCCCCATGTGTGCACATAGGCATCGGTGACGCCGTTGGCCCTGTCGTAGCCGCTGATGCCTTGACCTACGACCGCCCGCTGATACAGGTTCTCATTGGCCGAGGTCCCCTGCTCACTGCTGCCGTCCCCTTCAAAATAGGTAGAAAAATATCCTTTACTATAATCTTTTTCCAGACCTCCACCATTATTAAAGTCACAGTTCATCGAGAAGATGGCTACCTTGTAGCTGATGGCCACCGGGCAGTCGTATTCCAGAGTGATATTGGTGCTGCCTGTCTGCTGTTCCACCGCCACCGCCGTGTGGGCCGGGACAACGATGGTCTGGGTCACGGAATTCTCAATGGTCTTCTCCACGCCCTCTTCCTGGGTCCGTGCCTCCCCGAAGGCCTGCTCCGCGGAGAACTCCAGATTGATCGACTCTTCGACCACTTCCCCGATACTGAACTTTGTCTCCGAACCGATGGTCTCGCTGAAGCTGTAATTCTTCTCGTTGGTGATGGAGTTATGAAGGGTTGTGGTGTTGGAATTGGTGAGCGTTACCGCCATCTGCGCCTCTTCCCTGGAGATGTTCTCCGTGTAGCCGACTGACGTGTCTCCTTTCCCGTTGGAATTGTAGCTGACACCCGGCGCGCCGGCAGTCTGCGCCTCTTCCAGACTCTTATATCCTTCCGCCGCCGTGATATACTCCAGATTTTCATCGGAGATTGGTGTCAGATCGAAACCATAGAAAGCGATACCAAAAGAATTAATCATATTCCAGGCAGTTCCTGCCTCATCATATGTACTAACAATATTATAAAATACGTCCTGCTTTTCCGTGTCATCCCGCATTTTTGCCAGTGCGTTCACACTGACGCCATCGTTTGTAAAGAAGAAGTTCGGATCTTCCTTGGCATCCTTGACTGCTAAGTCATCCATCTCCACACTCATCGCAGTCCGCACGTCCGCCAGCGAAGTAGTATATTGCAGACCGGATCTTTTGTACTGATGATTTGTCCAATCGGCTGACGTCAAACTTAAATCCCTGGAAAGATCTATTCTACTTTTTTCGCTACCATTGGGATTATTAAAAAATTCTTCAAAATCTCTGTTGTTATCTTTGTTAAACCATGCTTTTTTCGGATTCACACGGAAGATATCCTCCGCCAGCTGAGACCACTTATCCAATAGCTCGTCCTCTACCAGATTCCGTAAGAAAGTCACATCCACCACGGTTCCGCCGTCCTCATCTCCCACGTTATAGTAGGTATACGGGTCGATCTCGATGGATTTCAGACCTTTTCTCGTTACTCCATCTTGTTCATAATAAAACTCGATGTTCTCCGCCGCGCTGGCCGGTATCTGCGGCGCCAGTCCCAGCGCCAGCGACAGGCTCAGCAATATGGCTGTCAATCGTTTCCTCATCTCTTTCTCCTTTCTTCTGCTCTAGTGTACTAACCTGCTCACATTTCGCATAATGACTTGTCTGCATTTCCATCTGCGGTGTTGTCATCAATCGGCGCAGCGCCCACTACGCCTCATTCTTCCGCCTTGCAGCATGAAAACGCATTCTTCGCCATTATGCTGAAAATGAACGGGTCAGTACACTTGTTTTCAGAGATTTCCTCTTTTTATAACATCTCTTTTATAGTAACACAGAAGATTCAGAGAAGGAGTTGTCGTTCTCGCGGGTATCGTTGCTGTTTACGTTTCACCGGTTCATATAGCGCACAAAGCTTTTCTGGAACTCCTTGCTGTACTTACGCCCCACGGGCAGACGTCTGCCATCCTGCAGGAACAGACACATGCGCCCGAACTCTTTTACATAGCTCATATTTACAAGAAAACTGTGATGGCATCTGCAGAACTGCTCTGCCGACAGAAGCTGTTCCATCCCCGACAGCGACATGTAAAACACTTTTTCCTCTTCCCCGTTATGTACGATGACATGATGATTGGAACTTTCGATGTAGCAGATCTCTTCCAGCGGCAGCATGACCGTCCTGTCCTTCTGATAGAGCATGATGCTTCCGGCGCTGTGGTTCAGTTCCCGGTCGATGCGCAGCGCATCGGCAAGCTTCTCCCTGCTGATCGGTTTTAACAGAAAATGTATTGGCTGTACGCTGTAGCCTTCCAGCAGATATTCCTCGTAGCCGGAGACAAAGATAATGCCGGTGCGGTCGCCCCGTTTCCGGAGAAGGTGCGCCAGATCCATGCCGCTCATCTCTTTTTCTTCCATCTGGATATCCAGAATCAGCGTATCAAACTCCTGTCCGCCGTCCAGCTCCCGCTCCAGCTCCTGTGCCGATGCAAATGCTGTGATGTCTCCCTTAATCCGCATATCCCGCAAAATAGAATCGCAGAGACCCTGTATCTCCTCCCGCACATTTTTCTCGTCTTCACAGACTGCCAGCCGATATGTTTCCACTTTCTTTACCTCCTGCTTCTCTTTATCACTGCCATTTTGTCATTACATTTTCTGCCATTATAGTATTGCCTCCCGGAAAATGCAACCACTCTCCGACAACTTTCACATTGATAATTATCCTATTCTGTGTTATTTTACAAAAAACAGCAATCCCCGTCATCTGCCTTCTTTTAGGTACACAGGGCTTTTTTCGGGCCGTCTGCTCAAAAAAAGCAGGGGCATCTGCCTGTTTTTTATTCTATTTTTCCGGAGGTACATTAATGATATGAAACGCATCCTTCGGTGGCTTTGCCCCGCTTTGTTTCTGCTGATATGCGCCGGTATGATCTGGGCGCTTCATCTGTTTGTGGTAGTGAACGGCCATATGGAACATACCACCTGGGATTCTGCCGTCCAGATACTTTCTGACGGCACAGAGGTTCCTTTTGAGACGGATACCTACAGTAATATCAGCGACACGAAAGGCTCTTATCGCTTCTCCGGCCGCCTGCCGGAAGGACTGCCGGCGGGTTCTCTCTTTTTTGAGACATCGGGTTGCTCCGTCACCCTCTCTTTAAACGGAACAGAAATCTACCGTTCTTCGGCAGCTGCGTCTCAGGACGCGGCGATGATGTCTCAGGTTACCATCCCTCTGCCGCAGGGAACGACCGGCACTATCACCATGGATTATACCGTTTCGGACTCTTACGGAGCCATGTTCCCGCCTCTGCTGCGATTCATGCCTACATTTTTTACAGACATACAGTCAACAGCTTTTGCCAACCGGGCCGCGCTTCCCGCCGGGGCGGCGGCACTGGCTTTCCTGCTTGTAACCGGGCTGTTTCTTCTCGGCGTCATGTCCCGGCAGCCGGATCTGCGCCTGCTTCCGCTCATGGGCGCCACTCTTGGACTGACTTTTTATCAGATGATCCAGGAACAGGGATTACATTTTCTCCCGGAAGCCGTCTGGCAGTTTTTTAGCCGACCGTCCATCAGTCTCGGCATCATTTTTCTGCTTCTTCTATATCTGTTCGTAAACAGAAGCCGGCATTTTTTCCGACACCTGAGCATCGTGACAGCGTGGAGCGCCGCCGGACTGACCGTCGCTTACGTTATTTCACTCTGGCAGGGCAGTTATCTGTCTTCTTACATCAATTCCGAGATTTCCATCCTGATAAACAATGGAATCTACAGCGGACTGACCTACTGGCTGACCCTCTGGCTTGCCATCGTCTGCGCCGCCATCTCCGTTTACGGAACTGTGCGCGCCTTCGCCGCCCAGCAGAGCAATCTGGAGATACTCTCCCTGCGCAGCCAGCTGATCACAGACAGCTATCACGCCATTGAGACAAAGATGAAAGAGAGCGCGGCTCTCCGTCATGAGATGAAGCATCATCTCACCGCTCTGGACGCGCTCTGCCAGAAAAATGACATGGACGGCATCAGGAAACTACTAAAAAATCTGCTGGAAAAGGATGAGCGGCAGGCACAGATTTATTTCACAAAGAACAATACTGTCAACGCCATCCTGCAGGACGCCGCACTCCGGGCGGCGCAGTCCGATGTCCACTTTGACGCCCGGGCGGAGCTTCCACAGGAACTTCCCGTGCCGGAGCAGGATCTGTGCATCCTTCTTATGAACATGCTGGACAACGCGCTGGAAGCCTGCACCAAAGTGAAGGACGCCGACCGGCGCTCCATAAAGTTTCATGCGGACGTCAAAGATGGTTTTCTGTCCATTTCCTGCAAAAATACCTTTGCCGACAAGCCGCGGCAGGACCGCAGAGGCCGGTTCCACACCAGCAAATCAGACACCTTAAGCCACGGCTTCGGCATCCCGCAAATGGAATCCGTCGCCCGCAAATACCACAGCATCCTCGATATCAGCTATGAGACGGACGGATTCTTTCTGGTGCAGACCACCTTACAGCTCCCCGCCCTCTCCCCGCAGGATAAGGAGGAGACACACAGGCTTTGAGGCAGCGGTTTGTGAGGGGGCGGAAGCCTAAGGGTATGGGACAGACAGGATTTGCATTGAAGTATGCTATACACAGTAGCGGTGCCTGCCGTCCCGCCTCCTCCACCTCTCGTACGCGAATATGGTCGCTCTGTTCCATTCGGATGATAAACAGACAGGATTTGCATTGAAGTACTCTCTACACAGTAGCGGTGCCTGCCGTCCCGCCTCCTCCACTTCTCGTACGCGAATATTGTTCCATCTGTTTCATCCGTCTGCTCCGCGCCACGTTCACAGTCGTCGGCGGAACTTGCGGCACTCTGCTTCTGCGTACAGATGGATTAATCGCAAATCCCTGATTAACATGTTCACTTGATGGCAATACGGCAATACCATGGGATAGCATATACTCCGAGGTGCGGCAACATGAGCCTGCCAGTATAAATTGATGACAACGTGACCAGAGTTACTGAGCAAAGAACTGGGGTAATTAGCTGGATACAACTATATTTTTCTACCGGTTTTTCACTATACTTTTCTTGCTATAATTCTATTTTTTAATATCACTTCTCCGGAAATACTGTACCTTATCCTCCCCATTCAAAGATTAATCAGACAGGATTTGCATTGAAGTATACTCTACACAGTAGCGGTGCCTGTCGTCCCGCCTCCTCCACTTCACGTACGCGAAGACTATTCCATCTGCCCCATCCGTCTACTCCGCGCTACGCTCACAGTCGTCGGCGGAACTTGCGGCACTCTGCTTCTACGTACAGATGGATTAACTGCAAATCCCTGATTGGCATATTCCCTGGATGGTAATACAGCGGGATAGCATACACTCCGAGGTGCGGCAACGTGAGCCTGCCAGTATAAATTGATGACGACGTGACCAGAGTTACTGAGCAAAGAGCTGGGGTAATTAGCTGGATACAACTATATTTTTCTACCGGTTTTTCACTATACTTTTCTTGCTATAATTCTATTTTTTAATATCACTTCTCCGGAAATACTGTACCTTATCCTCCCCATTCAAAGATTAATCAGACAGGATTTGCATTGAAGTATACTCTACACAGTAGCGGTGCCTGCCGTCCCGCCTCCTCCACCTCACGTCCGCGAATATTATTCCATCTGCCCCATCCGTCTTCTCCGCGCCACGCTCACAGTCGTCGTCGTGACTTGCGGCACTCTGCTTCTGCGTACAGATGGATGAAGCGCAAATCCCTGATTAACATGTTCACTTGATGACAATACGGCAATACCATGGGATAGCATAAACTCCGGTGTGTATGTCAGGCATCGGTTTTCCGGTGTAATTCAATACTGGATCTTAAGAATCCTGCAACATCACTTACTTACTGGCATCCTGACAAAATCCTCTCACTCCCCAGACGGCGTTTTTCGCGCACATGCCCTTTGAACCGCCGGCCTGTGAAGGAGGACATGGCACAGACTGCGGAAAAGGCAGGGAGCGGAGAGGAAAAAAGCGAATGCCTTGTGCTTGCACAAAAGGCTGAGCTTTTTACCGAACCGGGAAGCGTCAGCGGGAACCGCGAAGAGCGGTTCCTCCCTGCTTTCCCTACATATCATATATGTCCGAGTGAGGGCGTCGGCGGGCCAAGCGGCATGGGCGCTTCCGCCGTCGTCTGTTCTCCTGCCTAATCTGTCGCCGCTGTATGGCTGTGCAAAGCGTCGCGGGCGCCGCCGTGGTCTGCCCTGCCATCTTTCTGTCGCCGCTATACACAAAACGCAGGGCGTATCGAAACACCCTGCGTCTGTTTTTACTATATAAATGAATGATAGACTTTCCGTCCCGGCTGCGTGCCGGTATCAATGATTAATCCAGTTCCAGCTTGCCGGTGTAAAGCTGATAGTAGGTACCTTTGAGCGCAAGCAGCTCGTCGTGGGTACCGCGTTCGATGATCCGGCCATGCTCCAGAACCATGATGGCATCGCTGTTGCGGATGGTGGACAGGCGGTGCGCGATGACGAATACGGTACGTCCGCGCATCAGATTATCCATACCTTTCTGGACGATGCTCTCCGTTCTCGTATCAATGGAGGACGTCGCCTCGTCGAGGATCAGAACCGGCGGGTCTGCGATGGCAGCGCGGGCGATGGCAAGGAGCTGCCGCTGTCCCTGGGAGAGTTCTTCGCCGTCACCGCTTAAGTGTGTGTCGTAGCCGTCCGGCAGCATATTGATGAAGCCGTCGGCGTGCGCCAGCTTCGCCGCGTTGTAGACTTCCTCGTCGGTGGCGTCCAGTTTGCCGTAGCGGATGTTCTCCATGATGGTGCCTGTGAACAGGTGGGTATCCTGAAGAACGATGCCGAGGGAGTGCCGGAGATCTGCCTTTTTGATCTTATTGATGTTGATGCCGTCGTAGCGGATCTTGCCGTCGTCCACATCGTAGAACCGGTTGATCAGGTTGGTGATGGTCGTCTTGCCCGCGCCGGTGGAACCGACGAAGGCCACTTTCTGTCCCGGCTTCGCGTAGAGGGACAGGTTGTGGAGTACCATGTGATCCGGCACATAGCCGAAGGTCATGTCGTCGAACTGCACGTCTCCGGTCAGTTCGGTGTAAGTTACGGTGCCGTCCGCCTGATGTGGATGTTTCCATGCCCACAGACCGGTACGCTCCGGACATTCGATGATGTTGCCGTCGGCATCCTTCTTCGCGTTGACCAGTGTCACGTATCCTTCGTCTAACTCCGGTTCGGCGTCCATCATATTGAAGATACGCTCCGCGCCGGCCAGCGCCATGATGATGGAGTTAAACTGCTGGGCGATCTGCATGAAAGGCTGGGTAAAGCTTTTGGTAAACTGCAGGTAGGACGCCATGACGCCCAGTGTGATGTTGCCAATGCCCATGACGGAAAGAAATCCGCCGAACACCGCCGTCAGCACGAAAAGCAGATTACCCATATTGCCGATGACCGGCCCCATGATGCTGGCAAATGTATGTGCTTTGGAGGAGCTTTCAAAGAGCTCTTCGTTGAACTTGTCAAATTCTTCTTCGGACATTTTCTCGTGATTGAATACCTTTACCACGCGCTGTCCGCTCATCCGTTCTTCCACGAAACCGGTGATGTTGGCCAGATCCAGCTGCTGACGGATGAAGTAACGTCCGCTGTGACCGGATACGGTCTTGGAGACGAAGAACATCAGCACGATCATCAGCACTGCCAGTACCGTGAGGATCGGACTTAACACCAGCATGGAAATAAATGTGACGGTGATCGTAAATACCGACATGAGTACCTGCGGGATGGACTGGTTGATCATCTGACGCAGGGTATCGGTATCGTTGGTATAAAGGCTCATGATGGAACCGTTGGTATTCTGGTCAAAATAACGGATCGGCAGTGTCTGCATGTGCGCGAACATTTCGTCGCGGACACGTTTCAGCACGCCCTGCCCGATGACAACCATCAGGCGGCTGTACACAAATGTGGCGATGACGCCGCACATGAAGATCGTTCCCAGCACGGTCAGCGCCATATAAAGCTCGGTATAATCCGGATTCTGCTTTCCAATCAGCGGGATGATGTAGTCATCCAGCAGAAAACGGAGTGAAAGCGATACGGAGATGGACGCGACGGAGCTTATAAGGATACAGAAAATAACAAGGATGAACTGTACCTTGTAGGTGCTGGTCACGTACTTAAGCAGACGCTTCGCTGTCTTGATGGTTCCGCCGGTTATGCCGGGTCTTCCCTGTTGTTTACTCATTGTCAGCGCCTCCTTTCACCTGTGATTCATAAACTTCTCTGTAGATCGCGTTGGTCTTCAGAAGCTCTTCCGATGTTCCGATGCCGTTGATCTCGCCGTTATCCATGACGATGATCACGTCCGCATCTTCCACGGAGGAAACACGCTGCGCGATAATGATCTTGGTGGTATCCGGAATCTCTTCCCGGAACGCCTGACGGATCAGCGCGTCGGTCTTGGTGTCCACAGCGCTGGTGGAATCATCCAGAATCAGGATCTTCGGTTTCTTGAGCAGCGCTCTGGCGATACAGAGTCTCTGCTTCTGACCGCCGGAGACGTTATTGCCGCCCTCCACGATCATGGTGTCATACTTGCCCGGGAACTCCTGGATAAATCCATCGGCCTGAGCCAGTTTACAGACTCTCTGCACCTCTTCATCGCTGGCATTTTCATCACCCCAGCGGATATTTTCGTAGATACTTCCTGTAAACAGGACATTTTTCTGAAGCACCATGGACACCTGGTCACGGAGCGCTTCCAGATTATATTTACGTACATCGACGCCGCCGACCTTCACACAGCCGCCGGTGACGTCGTACAGTCTTGGGATCAGCTGTACCAGCGTGGACTTGGCGCTGCCCGTGCCGCCGACAATACCCACGATCTGGCCGCTCTTTATGTGCAGGTTCACATCCTTTAAGGACAGATTGCCGCCCTCGCCGGAGTAGCTGAAATCCACATGCTCAAAATCAATATCGCCATTTGCCACATACTGCAGGGCATCCGCGTCGTCTACCATCTCCGGAACCTCTTCCAGTACTTCCTGAATACGGTCTGTGGACGCCTCCGCGATCATAATCATAACAAATACGAAGGTAACCATCATCAAAGACATGAGAATCTGCAGCGCGTACACGATAATACTGGTCAGCTCACCGGTCTGCATCGTTCCCTGAATGATGCCCTCGCCGCCGATCAGGACCATGAAGATTACCACGCCATAGATGGTAAACTGCATGATCGGAGAGTTCCACGCCACGATCTTCTCCGCTCTTGTAAAAAGCTTGAATACAAGGGTGGAGATCTTTCCGAACTTCTCAATCTCGTGATCTTCCCGCACATAAGCTTTGACCACGCGGGCCGCATTTACATTTTCCTGCACGGTATTGTTGAGCACATCGTACTCGTCAAACACCTGAATAAAGTGCGGGTGCGCTTTCTTCGCGATGTAAATAAGTATTCCGCCTAAGATCGGCACCATGAACAGCAGCAGGATGGCGATCGGCACGTTGATTGTCAGCGTCATGATCCATGACAGGACGATCATGATCGGCGCTCTTGCCAGCAGGCGGATGGTAAACATATACGCCATCTGCACGTTAGTGATATCCGTCGTCAGACGGGTCACCAGACTTGGCGTGGAAAAATGGTCAATATTCCCGAAGGAAAAATCCTGAATCTTATAGAAGATATCATGCCGGAGATTCTTGGCATACCCGGCTGCCGCGATCGCCCCCAGCTGTCCGGCCTTCGCGCCGAAAAAGAGCGATACCATGGCCAGCGCCACCAGAACAACCCCGATGCGGATGATATACCCCACATCGCCGTTCATGATACCCACGTCAATGATCTTAGCCATCAGCAGCGGTATGAGTACCTCCATAAATACTTCCAGCGCTACAAAGATAGGCGTAAGAATCGTCTCCCGCTTATACTCGCGGACAGAACGAAGTAACTTCCTATTCATGTTTCGTTGTCTCCTTTCCTCTGTCTTTCTCATTACCGGCTAAATTTGCAGACATTTGTTCCAGCACACGCATGCAGGTCTCCATATCCTCCCGGGGGATTCCCTCTCTCAGGACATCCTCCATGTAATGGATATTGGCAATGATGTGCCCGTGGAGCTCCACCGTCTTCTCCGTGGGAACGATCTTTTTCAGCCGGGCGTCTCTCTCCACCGCTTCCCGGTAAATGTATCCCTCTTTCTCCAGAAACTGCAGGATCCCCGTGGCGGTAGACCGGCGGATCTGGAATGCCTTCTCCACATCCTTCTGATAGAGATCTCTCTCCATGGTCTGAAACGCAATAAAATGCAGCACAAGACTCTGCATATTGGTCAGCCCGCTCTCCTCCTCGAGGGTACACATCTGCCGCTTTAACTGGTGGGACAGCCCGTTGATCATCCTCCCCACATGGTAGGTCATGTCACTGTCACATTCTTTCCGAACTTCCATATACATTCCCTCTTTAGTCCAAGAATTGCGCCCGGGTACAAAGTCCCGGATCATAATTAGTTCGATAACTAACAATATAATATATAGAATAAAAAATATTGTCAACCCGTGAAAATGCACAAGAAAAATCAGAAAAAACATTATTTTTTCAGCAAAACCGGCGTTTTCCATAAAAAAGAAAACACCGGTTCACAACAACTATTTATCAATGTATAACTTTAAAGTTTTTATCTCAAAAGGATGAAAAACAAGCTCCGCCGTACCGGCAGAAACCTGCGCTTCTTCCGCCGCCAGATCGTGTTCCAGCAAATTACACGGCACGATACGGCGCACCGGATAATCCGAAGAAACCCTCACCCGGCTCCTTCCGCCCCGGCACTCGTGCATCCGCACAATGAGACAGTCCTCATCCTCCGCCTTCTTAATCGCGTCGATCTGCACGCCGCAGGCGGCGTTTTGCGCCAAGTCCGCTTTCGTCTCCCAGGCAGCGCATCCGGACAGTTTCTTTTCCGCTTCCCGGGCAGCGCATCCGGACAGTTTTTCTTCCGTCTCCCGGGCAGCGCATCCGGACAGTTTCTCTTCCGGCTTCCGGGCGACGCATCCGGGCAGTTTCTCTTCCGGCCCCCGGGCGGCGGTCGGAGTGATTTCCTCCACCCGCACAATTTTTTTCTCATCCCGGAATCCTCCTGGCACAGCCAGCGCCGGGGCGTTCAGCCGACGGGCTTCCTCCATGGTTCCGCCTTCCGTCACAGCCCCCTCGTGCGGATACAGCGCATAGATAAAATCATGCTCTCCCATGTCGGCTGTCATATCCGGATACTTCGCGCTTTTTAACAGGGTCAGTTTCATGGCGTTGTCCCGGATACTGTAGCCGTATTTACAGTCATTTAAGAGGCTGACACCGTAGCCTGTCTCGGACAGATCCGCCCACTGGTGTCCGCAGACTTCAAATCTCGCCCAGTCCCAGCTGGTATTCCAGTGGGTCGGGCGCTCCACATGACCGAACTGAACGTCGTATGTGGCTTTGGTGGCACGAATATCCGTGTAGAACGCCGTCTTCAGCAGCCGGTGATCCTCGTGCCAGTCCACATGGGTCTTAAAATCAATCCTCCGGCTGTCCCGATACACAACCATATCCTGCACCAGACGGGACTTCCGGTACGCATAGACAAACCGCACAACCGCTTTCAGACCGTGACGCTCCACCAGCCGCACCGGCTCGCAGATTCGCATGGTCTCCATTTTCTGCGTGTAATAAATATCAATATCCCAGGCGTCGAAATCCATCGGCTTATCCTCATAGATTTCCAACACGTTGCCCGATTCGCCCGGCCGCAGCACAGACCTTCCCGCCTGCTTATCATAAAGGCGTGTCAGCTGCCCCGCCTCGTTCCAGACAATGGAATAAAACGGCGTTTCCAGCGTATTATCCCCGAACCGAAAAACTTCACAGCCCTGCTGGTCTGCTGTGTCAGAAGCCGGAGCGACTGCCGTCACGGATGCTTCATCCCGGCGAGCGGCATCAATTTCATCGTGCGGCTCTGCCGCGCCCGGTATAAACGTGATGTTCCGCCCTGCAAATGGTTCCACCTCTACCTGTACGTCCCAGCCGTCCGCCGTCTTTCCTGCCGCCAGTACATTTCCTTCTTCATCACAAAATGTACCGTCCTCCCGCACCGGGATGTGTACCAGCTCCTGCCCGCCAAAACTGCTGACGGAGCAGACGGCAAAACGCTGCGCGTTCTGGCCTGCGGACTTCGATACATTTTCTGACATGTGCGCTGCGCCCTTTCCTGCCGATGCTTCCGGGCGCGGCTGTTCGGTCTGCACTTCCGGGCGCGGCTGCCCTGCCAGACGGCCGAGAGCCGCCCGGATCACCTGATCCACCTGTTCTTCCGCCCGGCGATAATTGACCCGGGAATCCTCGTAGACCTCATGAATCGAGGAACCCGGAATGATATCATGGAACTGATGCAGGAGCACGCACTCCCAGCTCTCGTTGATCTCTTTTTGCGGGTAGCTGCCGCCGGAAAAGAAATCCACCGAGGCCAGCCACTCCGCCAGCGCCAGCTTATGCTCCATATGGCGGTTCATCTTCTTATTGTACGCCTGCGATGTGTAGGTGCCGCGATGATACTCCAGATAAAGCTCGCCATCCCAGACCGGCACGTACCGGTCGGTCCTCTCCACATTTTCATGCATTTTCCGGAAAAACGCACCGGCTGTCCCTGTCTTCACATGAGGCAGTCCCGGCGTCTGATCCATGGCGCGGCGCATCATGAGCATTTCCCGGTTCACACCGCCGCCTCCATCGCCATAACCGTAAGCGATCAGCGTCTCCCGGCTCAGATCTTTGTTGCGGAACTTCTTCCAGCTTCCAAGAATGGAGCGGGCCGTCATATGTCCACTGTAGGTGGAGAACCGATCCGTCATTCCCCGTCCCTCATCCGGCGTGTTGACAAAATACGTGAGCACCTCCGTACCGTCGATGCCCCGCCACCAGAACAGATCATTTGGAATGGTGTTGTACTGGTTCCAGCTGATCTTGGTGGTCATGAATGTGTCAATCTCGCAGAGCTTTAAAATCTGCGGCAGCGCCCAACTGTAACCGAACACATCCGGCAGCCAGAGATACTCGCATTTCTTCCCGAACTCCCGCTCAATGAAGCGGGTTCCGTGAAGGAACTGGCGCACCAGCGACTCCCCGGACGGGATATTGCAGTCGGACTCCACCCACATGCCGCCGTCCGGCTCCCATTTACCTTCCCGGATCTTCTGTCGGATACCCTCATAGATCTCCGGACAGTCTTCCTTGATATACTGATAAAGCTGCGGTTGCGTCTGCAAAAAAACGTAGTCGTCAAACTCATCCATGAGCCGCAGCACGGTGGCAAACGACCGCTGCGCCTTCTCCCTCGTATGTTTCAGCCGCCACAGCCACGCCACATCGATGTGGGTGTGCCCCACGGCGTGCACCGTGACATCCGTCTGTTTTTCCATGCGGGACAATTCTTCCGTCAGCACCTTCAGGGCCTGCCCGACAGACGCGTAAAATCCGGCCTGTGCCCGGGCGGCGCCGACCCAGGTCTCGCCGGTACCGTGGCCGTCGCCGGCTGCCCAGATCTCACCAAAATCGTGGCCGCCTCCGGTCGTCCAGATCCCGTCGCTGTCCCAGTCGATGCATAAGAGCGCCCGGTCCAGCGCCGCTTTGAGCCCGGCATAATTCACATCATCCTCCGACAGTACCCGAAGCGTCTCCGTGACACTCTTGGCCAGATAATAAAATTCATCCGTCTTCTCGTGAAGGTATCCCACCTCGGCCTGCCGGCACTGATGATAAAAGGTACGGTGCGGGCCGCCGCCTTCCAGACCTGTCCAGAGCAGGAAGGTCAGCCGCACTGCCTGCCCCTCTCTGTCCTTAAAAAGCACCTCCCGGTGATTACCGTCCACCCCCTGATACGGATGCCCGTCCACATACAGCAGCGACTCAAACCCGTTAGTGTTGCCGCCTCCGGTCTCCCCGAAATCAAACCGTCCTGCCACCCGACAGCCTTCCATTGCCGGTGGCAGCGTCAACTCTTTATCCAGCCAGAGATATCTGTCCCGGCCCACGAAAAAATCATTAAGACCGAACTCCTTCCACTCCCGGCTGTCCTGCTCCGGCGGCGCGCCGTGATAGTGCGAATCCTCCGGCAGATCTCCCGGCATAGCTGCAAACGGCGCGATACTTCGCATCCCGAAATACCGCCGATGTTCCAGTTCCTCCACTCTCTTCTCAAACTTTTCAATCGTAAAAAACATGGGGCTCCTCTCCTGACATAAACTCTCCAGATTGTATAATCATATCTTACAACAATCTGGAGAGTTACACAATTTCCATTTTCATTTTCTTCATCGCCGTTTCCCACACTATAAATCTCCTCATAGCGTCCTGTCAATTCTTCCGGGGTTCTGCTCAAATAACAACTCAAGTCTTCTTATTAATACATTTTCTAACCTCATTTCGTATGGAATCGAAAAGCAACCGGACTTTTATTCATTTTCCATCCCTCTTTGGCGTCTCCCACCGGTCAAATTAATAACTCTGAGGTTGAAAAGTCAACATTTTGCAATGCAGATGTGTCACTGACACTGCAATGAGTGAGCACCTTCCTTCCAACAGCTATTTGTGGGATACTTCCGCCTCCGGTCCGGAATCATGGGTATAATCCAGAATGCGGACGCCGTCTCCCACTTCCTTTTGTACCAGATCTTTTATACGTTTGGCAAAGGGACAGGGATAACCGATGGGCGTCCCTTTCTGGATGCAGGAAGCGAAAGCGATGGTGTCCGCGCCCTGGCTTACCAGAGAGCGAGCCCGGAGCACGGCCTTTTTCCCCGGACAGCCGCCACAGTTTATAAATCCCACCAACTCGATATCTTCTTCTCCTTTAAAAGCACCTTTTCTCTCCCGAATTGTCCGGAAGTCACGGCTTCCCGGGCAGTAGTCTTCTGTCTGCATACAACGAATGATTCCAAGTTTCATCTTATTTTCCTCCTCAGTTCTTTTCACTCATTTGATATTATCATTTTTCATGGATGGGAAATCTTCTCTTCATAGCGATGTAAAATCTCCCGCAAAGTGATGCCTCGCATGGCTTCTTCCGCTTTACTTTGTACCAGATCATAACAATCTCTTATGGCTAACTGAATATTTACTCCCACGCCGCAGGCGGGATTAGTATGGGTATCCTGATGGAGCAGAGGTTTGTCTCCCTCCACCGCCCGGTAAGCGTCCAATAAGGTAATTTCCCCGGATTCTCTTGCCAATGCAGGCCGGGGATGTCCCTTTACACTCGTGATCAGACCGCTTTTACGCAATGCCGACATGAGCTGGCGCACATAGGCGGGATTTGTCTGGATACTTTCCGCAATCTTCTCACTGGTGAGATTCACCCCCGGATGCAATGCAATAAACGCCATGATGTGGACAGCATCGCTGAGTTTTGTGGGATATTTCATAATGATATTCCCCCTTTTTTTGTGTTAAGTGTTTGCTCGCCATGCACTTCGTACTTGAATACTTTTGTTCGTACAGGAGCATGTCCGAATAATGTTGTTAATTTTATTATAACAGCATATCGACACAGACACAATAGGGTGCTAAGATGTTTTTGAAGTAAAAATAAAAATAACATCAGATAATTCTTAATGAGAAAGGATCGATATAATCATGAGTTTTTATGAGAACCTGGTCATGCAGACCCAGATGAATTACCAGCAGTATTATAGTGTATATGCCTCCGGGCGTACTCCTTACGCATTGTCAGAAAAGAAACCTCTGTCTTATCAGGAACAGATTTCCCGGCTGGTCCATGAAATCCGGGAAGCTGATTGCATTCTGGTGGGCGGAGCTTCCGGACTGTCTGCCGCCGGAGGCGGTGACTTTTATTATGAAGATAACGCCTCTTTCCGCAAATATTTTGGCAAATTCGCAGAGAAGTATCATTTCAAAGGAGCCTTTGACGGTATGATGCGCCAATGGGACGACAGAACTGCTTTCTGGGCGTACCTGGCCACCTTCCTTCACACCACCCAGACCGCCCCTGTGCGGGAACCTTACCTGAATCTGGACGCCCTTTTACAGGGAAAAGATTTTTTCATCCTTACCACCAACCAGGACACGCAGTTTGTCAAGCTTTACCCGGAAGACAAAGTGGCTGAAATCCAGGGCGACCACCGGTTTTTCCAGTGCGCCGTCTGCTGCACGGACGATACCTGGGACGCCGTGAAGCCTGTGGAGGAAATGATGTCCGCCATGGGAGACGACATCACCATACCAGAGAATCTGATTCCCCGCTGTCCTCACTGCGGCAGTCCTCTTACCGTCAATATCGCTGACAGCAATTCTTTCTTCCAGACCAGACATTTCCAAAAGAAAATGAAGGACTACCAGAATTTTATCCAAAAATATCATGGAAAAAACCTGGTCATCCTGGAACTGGGAATTGGCTGGAGAAACCGCATGATCAAAGAACCTCTGATGCAACTTACCGCATCAGAACCACATGCCTTTTATATTACCTTTAATAAAGGAGAAATCTACATTCCTTCTGACATTGCTGACAAATCTGTCGGCATGAATGGGGATATTGCAGATATGCTGGAGAGAATACTTGGATGATTTAATATTCTATCTCAATATATCATTAATACCATAGGTAATCATGAGCCTCATTCCGCTCCATCCTGCCCAATATGATCAGCGGCATCCTGCAACGTCTCAAAAAACAGTCCGGCATGATAGCCGTCGCATACCGCATGCGCGATGGTCAGGTTCACAGGCGCCGTTGTCCTGCCTTCATGGGGCTCATATTTCCCGATTGTGATGATCGGGAAGTACGATGGTTCTCCGTTGGGAATCCGGCTGGTGTAGCTGGTAAACGCCGTCCACGGTGCGCAGGAAATGCAGTAAAAATTCGGCGGCTGATTCTTCCTCGCCTTGATGCCCTTCACATCTTTGTATCGTTCCATATCTTCCGCGATTGTCCGATAAAATGTATCAAAATCCTCACAGTAGTCCGACCAGCAGTCGGAGAATGTCTTGTCATCCTCATGGAAGATGGTATAACTCGGCACCACCCGGTCCCAGGCGCAGAGGCTGCCGTCCACATCCACAAACATCCGGAAGTTCTCAATTGCATTGACCACCTTCGTCACAAGGCATATCATCGTCGGATAGAACTTCCGCCCGCTTTCGTGGCAGAACTTCAGCAGATTCGTGAGATCCACAGGCGCAGTGATGCTGTACTCCACCCGCAGTTTTTCTGTATAATACCTGTAATGTTCCCGGCGCGGCCAGGATTGCATGTCTATTTTTTGGTAAGTGTTCATTGTCGCTCCCTTCTGTCATGTCAAAACAAATCTCATTATGCAGAGTAAAAGCAAGTAATCTACTTCTTTGCATTCTTTTCCAATTCCAATATGTATTTATCAAAATCAGACATAAACAATCTGTCTTGAACAACACGGTATTTTTCAAATTCAGTCTCAGCTTTTGCCTTGGCAATCTCTGCTGTGATTTTCCCTGCATCCTGTAATACTTCTCTGTCATCTGCCATCAAAAATAAATCCAGCCGTTTTGACCAATCCTCCATCGTCATCGGAATATGGCGCTCTGCACGGTCTTCTGCCAAATCCAGGTAAGCAGATACAATACGCTCTAATGAACGAATCTCTTGCTCTGAAAGATAATTTTTCGCAATACTGACATCGCTTTTTACAATCTTACCTTCCGGTGCCGCTGCCCATGTGGTAAGTCCCATATGTGGTTTTTCTGCATCCGCACGCTCATAAATCAGTTCCGCTGCTGTATGACCATGTACTGCATAGTGCATTTTATTCTGCACCTTTGCAAAGAACTGCTTCGTTGTTCTTGCTGTGCGATCATAGTCAAGTGCTGTGGCGTAAATATCTGTTATTTTCTGATAGAACCTGCGCTCAGACAATCGAATTTCTCGAATCTGCTCAAGCAAGCGATCGAAATACTCTGTTGTAAGCACGGAACCACCATTTTTCAAACGCTCATCATCCATAACCCATCCTTTAATGGTATAGTCCTTCACAATACCGTTGGACCATTTACGGAACTGTACAGCACGTTCATTATTTACCTTAAAACCAACTGCTATAATCAATTGAAGAT
>HHCFR02800__coassemble_1698_pt1 | contig 17814 bp, 8 predicted proteins | sample HHCFR02800__metabat2_high_PE_030 | metagenome-assembled genome bin HHCFR02800
CTTTTTTTAGATTCGTTGCGAGAAGTAAAGGACATCAGATATCGGAAGTGAGAGGTATGCAAAGGAAAAGTTATGGAAAGAAGCCGGAACTTTTGAATGCCGTTTTAAAATGTGGAGAGATGAAATTTTGTGAGTATCTGGTGGAGGAAGACCGGCTTATATTTTATGATGATACACTTGTTGTAAAGCAGGAGATTCCTGACTATATGGACTATCTGCAGAAACACTCCGCCATTCATCCGGACGACCGCTGGAAGATGCGGGATTTTTACCGGGGAAAGATACGGGGAGAGGCGGAAGTCCGCATCCTGCGTGGCAGAAAAACAATGCGCCTGCTGTTTCGGACGATTCCTGTGGAGGGAGTGGACGCAGCCATCCTTCTGTCCGTGATCGTGAAGGATGTCACAAAAGAGAAAAAGAGGGAGGCGCTTCTGGAAGAGAGGGCGATGAAGGACTCGCTCACCTCTCTTTACAATCATTTTTTTGGAAAAGAACTGATCAATGAATATTTAAAAGAAAAGGATCCCTATGCGACCTGCGGTATGATGGTGCTGGATGTGGATTATTTTAAACAGGCGAACGACAGATATGGACATCTGTTCGGAGATCAGGTTCTGGTGGAGCTGGCAGGTCTGCTCGTCAGTATGTTTGACGCGAAGGACATTGTCATGCGCGCCGGGGGAGATGAGTTTGTCGTTTTTTTAAAGGATATCAGTCACAGCGCTCTGGTCAAAAAAGGGATGAAGCTGGTGGAAGCGGTGCGGGAGCTTCGTTTTGCGGAGCGGGAATATTCCATCACCTGCAGTGTGGGTATCTGTTTCCTGGGAGAAAATATCTCGGGATATACGTACGACCAGCTTTTTGAAAATGCGGACTGGGCGCTGTACCGGGCCAAAGAAAACGGGCGGAACTGTTATGTATTCTGTGACAATCTGCACCGCTTTGAGCTCATGGAGAGAGACAGCGTTCCGAATGGAAATATCGATATCCGTTATCTGCATAATGATATCATCTCAACGGCGTTTGAGATTTTTGAGAAGATGAGCAGCTTTCCTGCGGCCATGAAGCTGCTGATGGAGGTTATCGGCTACCGTTTTCAGCTGGACAGGATCACGGTTGTCCGCACGGATATCAAAAATAAGAATGCCGGGCGGCAGTACCAGTGGATCTCGGATTCTGCGCCGGAGGTGCTGGACAGTCCGAAAGAATTTACCAAAGAGGATTTCCTCACCTTGTTCCAAAGCTATGACGAGTACCAGACGACCGTTTTGCAGTGCGACAATACGGGCATGTATTCGCCGGACGGCGCCGCTCTTCTGATGCAGGGAGGAGCGAAGACTGTGTTATATGCCGCCATGTATCAGCAGGGTACGTATACGGGAGCCATCTCCTACGTGGTCTGCCGGGAGAAGCGCTACTGGTCCAAGCAGAACCGGAAAGAACTGGGCGAGGTGACGAAGATCATCTCCGTGCATCTGGCGAGAAATCTGGAAGGAGACCGGTACAGGGAGATGTACTGGACGGAGTACGACAGTCTGACGGGACTGATGTCGTTTTCCCGTTTCCGCACAGAGGCAGAACATCTCATCGTGGGCGGCTATGCGGGCTCTCATCTGATGCTGTACAGTGATTTTATCGGATTCAAATATTTCAACAAGAAGTTTGGATATCGGGAAGGCGATCAGCTGCTGAAAGAATATTGCAGTTATTTTATGGAAAAACTGGAGAAAGAAGAAGAGTTTTTCTTCACACGGGTGGTTTCCGATCAGTTTTTGCTGCTCCTTCCTTACCATAAAGACACAGATTTTCTGGGACAGATCGAGGAGAAAAACCGGGAGTTTGAAAGGATACAGTCGGAGAGATATCCGGGAGCGGATATTCATCTGCGTACCGGCGTCTATGTGGTGGAGCCTGGATGTTCCAGCGCTTCTTATGCCATTGATGCCGCCAATGAAGCGAGAAAACAGATCACGAAGGACAGTGTCCTGACGGTGAAGCTTTATGAGGATGCCGGGGAGAACAATGAACGGAAAAGAGCGTAGTTTTTCACCGGGAAAATACCGGGATGTGGGAAGAGAGACGGAAGACAGCAACAGGAAGACGCGGGATAAAGAACAACGGGAAGAGACAAAAAGGAGAAAAATCGTGAAGGGACATCATAATACGTATATTGAGACATCGCAGGAAGCAGTAAAACCAATCGACGAGATCGCGAGGTTTCCGGTACGCCCGGGCCTGTTTGATATCAATGGAGCCATGCCGTTACAAAACGGTGTAAACTTTACCGTACACACCAGCCAGGGGACTTCCTGTGAGCTGCTGCTGTTTCGAAAGGGAGAAGAAGAACCTTTTGCTGTGCTGCCGTTTCCGGAAGAATACAAGATCGGAGATGTGTACTCCATGATCGTATTCAATCTGGATATTGAAGAGTTTGAATATGCTTACCGGGTGGACGGTCCGTACGATCCGGAAAACGGGCTGATCTTTGACAAAAAGAATATTCTGCTTGACCCGTATGCCAGAGCGGTAGCCGGACAGAGACGCTGGGGAAAAGGCAAAGTGGGCGCTTATCATGCCCGGGTCGTCAAAGATATTTTTGACTGGGGCGATATGCCGCAGTCAAAAAGAGAGCTGTGTGATCTGATCATCTATGAACTGCATGTCCGGGGGTTTACCCAGCACGCTTCTTCGGGCGTGAAACATCCGGGAACGTTCGCAGGGCTTCGGGAGAAGATTCCTTACTTAAAAGAGCTGGGGGTCAATGCCGTGGAGCTCATGCCGATCTTTGAGTTTGATGAGCTGGCAAACGCCCGCGAGGTGGACGGCAAGAAGCTGCTCGACTACTGGGGATATAATTCGGTAGGTTTTTTTGCCCCGAACACCAGCTATGCCTCCGGGGACAGCCGGAATCATGAGGGATGGGAGCTCAAGGAACTGATCAAGGATCTTCATGAAAATGGCATCGAAGTGATCCTCGACGTGGTATTTAATCATACGGCCGAGGGAAATGAGAAAGGTCCGGTGTTCTGTTTTAAGGGATTTGATAACAAAGTCTACTATATGCTCACACCGGATGGAAACTATTATAATTTCAGCGGCTGCGGCAACACGCTGAACTGTAATCACCCGATTGTCCGTCAGATGATCCTGGAGTGTCTCAGATACTGGACGGTCAATTATCGGATCGACGGTTTCCGGTTCGATCTTGCCAGCATTCTCGGAAGAAATGAGGATGGTACCCCGATGAACCGGCCGCCGCTTCTCAGCAGTCTGGCCTTTGATCCGGTGCTCAGCAATGTGAAACTAATCGCCGAGGCATGGGATGCCGGCGGCATGTACCAGGTGGGAAGCTTCCCGGCGCACCAGCGCTGGGCAGAATGGAATGGAAAATACAGAGATACCATGCGAAGCTATTTAAAGGGTGACGCCTGGCTGGCCAACGACGCTCTCTGGAGAATTGTCGGTTCCGGCGATATGTACGGCGGATTTTTCTCTGACTATAAAGGAAATTATGCCGGCTACAACTCCTGCGTGAACTTTCTGACCTGCCACGACGGATTTACTCTGTACGATCTGTATTCTTATAATACGAAGCACAATGAGAGCAATGGCTGGAACAACACGGACGGCAGCGACGACAACCGAAGCTGGAACTGTGGTGTGGAGGGAGAAACCGATAATCAGGAAGTGCTGATTCTCCGTTACCGCATGATCCGCAATGCCTGCGCGGTGCTCATGTGCAGCCGGGGAACACCGATGTTCCTCGCCGGAGATGAGTTCGGCAATACCCAGTACGGAAACAATAACGGGTATTGTCAGGATAACGAGATCTCCTGGCTCGACTGGAGTTATCTGGACAAAAACCGCGACCTTTTCGAATTTTTCAAGTTTATGATCGCTTTCCGCAAAGAGCATACCGTGATCAGCCGGAATCTTCCGGACGCTGTGTGCGGTATGAAATCCATGTGTTCCTATGACGTGGACGGAAACCGGATCAATCTTCCGGGAGACACGAAAACCATTGCCGTAAGCTTCGCAGGTTATGACAAGAAAAAAGGAAAAGATGACATCGTCTATGTGGTACTGAACATTTTCTGGGAAGATGTGGAGATTACCCTTCCTTCTCTCACGACAGACTCCTGGTATCTTGCGGTCAACACTTACGGAGACGGAGACGGCCGGTACTTCTATCGTGAAGGGGAGAGAACCCGGATCGACAGTAAGTTTATCATGCGGCCGAGATCGGTGGCAGTCTTTACCGTGCGGGAGTTTTAAGGATGTTTAAAGGATGAAAAGAAGGAGAGTAAATCATGAAGAAAAAAGCACTGATCGCCATGAGCGGCGGCGTGGACTCTTCGGTGGCGGCCTATCTGATGAAGGAGGCCGGTTATGACTGTATCGGAGTGACCATGAAACTTTATGATAATGAAGATATCGGCATGGAGCAGGAGAAGACCTGTTGTTCCTTAAGTGATATCGAGGATGCCCGCAGTGTGGCGGTCAAGCTGGGCATCCCTTATTATGTGTTTAATTTTAAGGCGGATTTTAAGGAGAAGGTCATTGATAACTTTATTGAAAGTTACCGGTGCGGTATGACCCCCAATCCCTGCATTGAGTGCAACCGCCATCTGAAGTTTGCCCATCTGCAGCAAAAGGCGAGGGAGCTTCAGTGTGATGTGGTAGTCACCGGTCACTATGCCCGGATCACGGAGGATGAGCAGGGGTATCATCTGTTAAAAGGAAAAGACGCGGCGAAAGACCAGAGCTATGTGCTGTACTCTCTGACTCAGGAGCAGCTGGCGCACACCTGTTTTCCGCTGGGCGAATATACAAAAGAAGAGATCCGGCAGATCGCCCAGGAGCAGGGATTTTTTAATGCGGATAAAAAAGACAGTCAGGACATTTGCTTTATCCCGGACGGCGATTATCGCCGGTTTATCGAGGAGACGACCAATCAGAAGAGCGAGCCGGGAGATTTTGTAGATAAAGAAGGAAATGTACTGGGAACCCATAAGGGGTATTACTGTTACACCATCGGACAGAGGAGAGGTCTTGGCATCTCCGCGCCGCAGTCGCTCTATGTGACGGACATCTGTCCGGCGGAGAATAAGGTGGTGCTGGGCAGCAACGAAGATCTGTTCCACGCGCATCTGGTGGCAGACCAGTTTAACTGGATCGAACCTGTGCAGCCGGGCGAGGTCGTCAAGGCGAGGATCCGTTACCATCAGCAGGAAAAAGAAGCCGCCGTCCGTGTGTTGGACGACGGCAGGGTAGCGGTCGATTTTCTGGAGCCACAGCGGGCCATCACAAAAGGACAGTCCGTGGTGCTTTACCGGGGAGATGCTGTGGTGGGCGGCGGGAGAATTATCTCTTAATCTCTCCGACAGCCTCGAGAAACTCCGGAAGGATATCCTCCGGCACTTCCATCTCACCCTGGCCTTTAAAAAGGGAGATGTGCGGCTTGTTCTGACCGTGAAAATCAGTTCCGCCGGTGCGAAGCAGCGCATGTTCCTTGGCAAGGCTCTTTACAAACTCTTCTTCTTCCGGGGTGTAGGTATTGTAGTAAGTCTCAATACCGTCGAGTCCCGCTTCTTTCAGTTCCGCAGCCAGAGTCGCTTTTTGAGCGGCGTCCAGCTTTTTGTAATACATCAGATGAGCCAGCACAGCGATCCCGCCACTGTTTTTGATGAGAGAGATCGCTTCCTGCGGCGTCGGCATGATCCGCTCCACATAGCAGCATCTTCCCTCGGCGAGATATTTGTCGAAGGCTTCTTTCACGGAAGAAACATAATGTTTCTTCAGAAGCTGTTTGGCGATATGCGGTCTGGCGATCGTCTCATTCGGGTCAGCAGGCCGGATGTCGTCCATGGTGATCTGGATCCCCTGCTCCTGCAGCTTCTGAATGATCTTCTCATTGCGGCCGTCGCGGCTCTCGCGGCAGACCTTCAGACGTTCCAGAAGGGCGGCGTTATGGATGTCAATGTTATACCCGAGGACATGAATCTCCACTCCGTGGTAGTCGGTGGAGATCTCCACGCCCGGAACAGCTGTCAGCCGTTCTTTATATTTTTCCGCTTCTTTCATAAATTCCGGGATACCGGCAACGGTATCGTGGTCGGTCAGTGCGATCACAACCGGTTCTTTTTTATTACCTGCTTCCGCCATGGCAGAGGCAACAATCTGTGCCGGGCTTAAGGTGCCGTCCGAGGCAGTGGAATGCATGTGTAAGTCAATGTACGTTTTCAAAATATATTTCCTCCAAAATGAATAGTAAACTGCGCGGGCCAGAATATCTGCCTGTCCGTAAATATCAGTGAACACCAGTGTACTGACCTGCACAGAGATACTTATGTTCCGTTTTTATTATGGCAGAAAAAAGGAGAAAAAGCAATGATTTTAACCAAGAGAAAGATTGTGGAACTTTATCAGTTTCATCAGAGAACAGAATCGGCATTTGTAATAATGGTATAAAAGTGTTACAATACAGAAAGCATAAAAGTGCCGGTTTTTCTCCGCTTTTGGCAAAAGCCGGCGGAAATTGACAGTAATTGAGACGGAGGATTCATTGCATGGAAGATATTATCAGAGCTTTACTGGATGTGGTCAGAGCACAGCATGCAGCTGCGCAGGAGACGGAGGAAGCGCCCTTTGACATGAATGATATCGTGGATATGGCCATGAATATCGTGGGACGTCCTGATGAGTCGGAAGAGGAGGAAGAGATGGTCGACACCATCCAGCGGCTTGTGGGGACACTGGCGCCGGACATCTTTCCGCCAAAGACATTTGAGGAGATGGACGACGAGGAGAGAGCGGCTTCTGTGGCAAATATGATAGAAGAGAGACTTCGCCGGGGCATGACGGGGGCTGTGGCAGGCGGAGCAGGACGAACAGGAAGCAGTATGCCTGAAGCAGGAGAACAGCGGGAAGAGGCCTCGCAGACAGAGCGCGCCGCCGGCGTGGATGAAGAGTCCCGGACGGACAGACAGGATGCCGGCGCTTTTGCGGCGCAGCCGGAGCCGGAGCACGGGAGCGGAAATGTGCAGATGGCAGAAGAAGCTTCGGATGATCAGGCAACAGCCGGAGAAGCGCAGAATCCGGATTACGGCAGCCTGAATTACGGGGATTCTTTCGACGCCCGGCAGACAGCGGAGCTGAATGATCTGATCTACAAAAATCTTATGGAAATGATGGGAATGCAGAACCCGCAGGTGGAGTATCCGTTCGATCCGGCGCAGCTTCGGTACGGCAGAGAAAAGTCCGTCACGGAGATGCTCGAAGAGGAACGACAGGAGGAAGAGCGTCTGAAAAGAGAGCAGATGGAGATGGAGAGAAGGAATGCGGAGGCAGGCTATCACGCAGCACCGCGGCAGGAGGAGCAAGAAGAAGCGCGTCCGCGCTCTGCCTGGGAACTGGCACAGGATGCTATCAACCGGCAGACCGGTGCGGGAGAGGATCATGCTTCCCGTTCTGCCTGGGAGCTTGCGCAGGATGCCGTCAATCAGGATGAGAAGGCGCATGAAAAAGAGCCGTACATCCCGAAGGTAGTTGATGAGACACCGGCGGGTAAATCTGCGTCGCAGCTGGCGGCAGAGGCGATCCGACGCTCCCAGGAAGAAGAAAAAGAAAAGCTGGAGATCGAGAAACAGGCGGAGAGACTGATGGAGGAAGCGAAGAAACGGGGGCAGGACCCGATGAAGTTTGCCCTGCATCAGCAGGAGATTCTCCGTTATATGGAGAAAAACAGCGATGAGCTGGTTTCCTTTGAGGATTATGAAGATCTCTCCCCGGAAGAGAAATATGAGATTGAGCGGCAGCTTCACATTGAAAAACAGCTGGCGGACGGTGTGCACCCGGACGAGGTGGATGAACAGGTGCCGGAAGAGTTTGTGCCGGAAGAATTAAAAGCCCGTGCCGTGCCGGCATCCGGGGAGACCGCGCAGGCGGAGACATCCGGTGACAGAGCGGCCGAGCTGTCCTCTGACGGAACCACAGCTGCGCATACGACCGACAAAGCAACAGTCGCAGATGCGGCAGCCGGAGCCGATAATCCGCCGGTACTGACAGAGGAGATGCTCCGGCAGCTCAGCCAGGAAGTCATCCGGGAGAACTCGGATATGATCCTTTCCGAAAATGAAAATGAAGATATGGAGAGCCTCAATGATCTGATCATGCAAAATATCCTGAATATGATGAGCGGCAGCGGTGCGGCAGTACAGCAGGAAAATGTGGATGATCTGCTGGAGCAGGCGGCAGCCGCAGCCAGAGGAGAGTCGGCAGGAGTCGGCAGCGGCAGCGCCGGCGAGAGAACCGGCGATGCCGGACAGGAAATGTCCGGGACTCCGGCAGCAGATGCGCAGACTCATCAGGAGGAGCCGGAAATACACGGTTTATCTGCTGTGGAGCTGGCCAGAGCGGCACAGCGGGCAGCAAAACCGGAGCCGAAGGAAGTGCCGGAAGGAAAGTCTGCGGTAGAACTGGCAAAAGAGGCACAGGAGAAAGCGGAAAAAGAACGAAAACAGAAAGAAGCAGTATCGGTTGCGCAGCCGGCGGTACAGGAAGACTCCGGGACAGAGACAGGGGAAGAACCGCACCCAGCAATGCCGCAGGGCGAGATGTCTTCTTCCGGCGAAAATACGAAAACGGAGATTCAAAAAAATACTTCGGCAGATGTGGAACATACAGATGCACCGGCAGCCAATGCAGTGAACGCAGAAACTGCAGTCGCGCAGGCAGCAGGGGTGGAACACCCGGAAAACGCAGATGCGCAGACGGCAGCTTCGGAAGCATCGGAAAACACAGCCGCACAGGCATCAGCTCTGGAAACGCCGGAAAACACAACCACAGAGAATTCTGACCGTGAAGGCGACGGACAGAACAAGGCGAAAACACCGAAAGAACCGGACGAAGAGTTTGAGTATGTGGATCCGGATGAGATGGTCCTCGGCGAACATACGCAGGCGGAGATCGACGAGGCACTGGATAATCTGAACAGCCTTGGTCTGGAAGGAGAGGTTTACGAGAGAGCGAAGAGAATGCTTCTTCTTGAGCTGGCAGGCTCGGAAGCGGAACTGTCCGCCTGGTTAAAAGAGCAGGAAAACGGAAAGAAGAAGAAAGCATCGGTATCTGCCCTGGATCATGATGACAGCATGGAGCTGGACGATCTGGATGATTTTGATGAGGACGACCTCGAAAAAGAGCTGGAACTGGCCATGGATGAAGATTTTTCTGCGATAGAAGAAGAGAGGACCGGGGGAGATCAATCCGGGGAAGAAACGACCGGGGAAGAAGAGCCGGATGTAGAAGACCAACCGGAGGAAGAGTCAGAAAAAGAAGAACAGCAGAAAGAAAAATCTGCTGATGCCGAAAACTTGTCGGAGGAAACAGACGGGCAGGAGAACGAGAATAAGTCCGCCGGGAAAACCGGCAGAGCAGAAGGAGAAAAAGATCAGCCGGAGGAGGACATCATTTCCGAGGTGGAAGTGGAAGATACGATCCCGGTTCCGGAAGCGGAAGAGAAACAGGCGGCAGCCGGCCGGTCAGCGAGAGCGGCGGCTTCCCATAAGAGAGTTGTCAGGAGAAGAGAGAAGAAGGCCGGGCAGGAAAAAGCGAAAGAAGAACAATCCCGGGATGCATGGGAACAGAAACCGGTGGAAGAAAGAGAGTATCAGGTGTCTCTGCGGCATCCGTTCGTTCTCAAAAACTCTGCCAGCTTCATGGATCAGTTTGAGAACTACATCCATGACACTCAGGAGAACCGGAAGCTCAGCACCGGATTTAAGAGACTGGATGCCATGCTCCGTTACGGATTGCACAAGGGAACCTATTTCATTGATTCGGAGCCGCAGTATCTGAAAAACAGTTTTATGCAGCAGATGGCGGACCGGGCGGCAGAAAGCGGTGTGGATGTGCTTTACATTTCCACGGAACTGTCCCGGTATGATCTGATGGTGGAGACAATATCCAGACTGAGTTATGAGATCCACCAGGGTGATCTGGACAAGGCGGTGTCCGCCATGGATATCATGACAGGTGAAAACGGCGCCAGTCTGGAATCACTGAAGGATGAGCTGAACTGGTATCGGGGAAGGATCAGTGAGCATTTGTACATTCTCGATCAGGAAGCGGTATCCCGGTATATGGATACGGAGGAAGAGATCACGGCGGGTGATGTTCTCGCGGAACTGATCCGTTCCATCGTCCGGGAGGGAGCGCATAAGCCGGTTGTCTTTATTGACAATATTGAAAATATCCTTTCCATGGAGGATACGGCAGATATGAAACCGTTGATGGAAGGAATCCGCCGTCTGGCAGGAGAACTCAGCATCCCGATTCTCATGTCCTATGGATATGCACAGGCGGAGAGCGAGACGGAGATGTCTGCCGCGGAGCGGGAGTTCCACGAGACGCTGGGAAATCTCTGTGACGTTTATATGGAACTGCGATACGCGGACATGATCACGGAAGATTCCATGGAATTGACGGAGGAAGATATTCAGGAGATGATGGAAGATGGGGAGACATTGCTGATCAATGTACTTCTGCATCGGAATCGTCGTCCGCTTCGGGCGTCCTGCCAGATTCAGGCAGTGCCGAAGTTTAACTTTTATGAAGAGTAAGAAAAACAGAAGAAAACAGGGGCTGCTGTAAGAACCCATCTGCTGCGCACAAGTCCTGTACCTGAAAAGAATGCAGGTCTTTGTGTGCGGCAGCAGGCTTACAGCAGCCCCTGTCAGCGTCTGTTGTTATCTGTATATCGAAAAGAGAAATACCGGTGTATCATCCGGCGCCGCTACGCTCAGTATCCCAGATCGTCGGTCACCGCTTCCACCTTATCGCTGATACGTCCCAGTTCCTCGGTCGGTTCGTAATCCTTCGTTCCGTACAGGTATTCGTGTGCCTGAATGACATTGGATCTGACAGACAGTGGGAAACCGTAGTAGATGCCGCCGTACCGTACATCCACGGAATCAAAAGGATAGGCCTGGGAGTCTTCGATATTGTAGCGGAGAAGCCCCATGGCAAGGGCAGTCATATCACTGGTGGAAAAACTGGTTTTGCACTCTGGAATTACGGTGTCAGCCAATGCTTTCAGCTTCCATGGCTGCCGTTTGACTTTGGAGATGATACCTTCCACCACGAGACGCTGATGGTTGGCTCTCTCATGGTCGCCGCCCTCCATGTAACGGATGCGGGAGTAAGCGACCGCCTGATTGCCATCGAACGTGTGCGTGCCCGTCTCGTCAAAAGTCGGGGAATCGCCGCCGTTGATCTTATTCATATTTCCGATGTAGTCGTTCAGATTTTCCAGCTCTTTGTCGGACTTGATGGTAAGCTCAATGCCTCCGAGGATATCGACGGCATCGGCCAGCGCCTTGAAATTGACTGTGGCAAAGTCCGTGATATTCAAATCCAGATTTCGGTTGATGGTGTTGATGGCCTGCTCCGGACCGCCGTAGGAGTAGGCGGCATTGATCTTATCATAATCGCCGTCAATGCTCACATAGGTGTCACGGTAAATGGACATCAGCCTGACAGCTTTGCTTGACTTGTTGATACTGGCGATGATGATAGTGTCTGTCCGGGAACCGGTATCCTTGATCTCGTTGTCCTGACTGTCCACGCCGAAGAGGGCGATAGTCTGATAATCCTCCATGTTGTCGTCCTTGTCATTGACCACTACCTCGGAAAGATCCAGGTCATATTTCTCAATCTGGCCGAAAGATGAGCGGAGAAAGAGAACAAAGAGTACAAAGAGAATGAGAACAAGAAGAATCAGAGGCAGGAGGATCCTGCCGAGGCAGCCTCGCCTTTTTCTGGCTTCAGACTTTAGGCTGTCAACGCTGCCGCCGTCCCGAAAAGCCTCGTCATTTTGTCTGTCTGTGCTGCGATCTGTTCTGTCTTTTTTTCTGGAATGTTTTTCATCCACCTGCCGGTAAGAAGCGTTCTGAGCGGAACGATAGCTCAGGGAACTGGCAGAATGTTTTTTTCTTGGTTTGTCTGATGAGGAAGATGGCATAATACCCTTCTCCTTTCTATGATGTCATGGACGTCCTCCGGACGCCGTCTCTGATGTCTGAGTAACATTTTGGCACGTACATTTTTATGAACGTGCCAGTAACAGGTCAGTATGCGTTTTTGTTTACGAAGCCTTTGAAGACAGTGAGAAATAAAATCTTGATGTCGAAGGCCAATGTCCAGTTTTCAATGTAAAAAAGATCGTGCTCGATACGTCCTTCAATGGAGGTATCTCCCCGGAAGCCGCAGACCTGCGCCCATCCGGTCATGCCCGGACGGACCTGATGTTTGATCATATACCGGGGAATCTCTTCTTTAAACTTCTCCACAAAAAGAGGGCGCTCCGGCCGCGGGCCGATGAGACTCATATCTCCCTTGATCACGTTAAAAAGCTGCGGGAGTTCATCGATACTCGTTTTGCGGATGATTCGTCCCACCGGAGTGACCCGGGGGTCGTTGTGGGTGGTCCAGGCGGTCTTCTCTTTGGAAGGAGGCTGGACGCCCATGGAACGGAACTTGTACATTTTAAAAGGCTTGTTGTGAAGACCGACTCTCTCCTGACAGAAGATGATCGGTCCCGGTGAGCTTTGCTTTACGAGGATCGCCGTTATGAGCATCACCGGAGAGAAGATCACGATGCACACAAGGGAGCCGACGATGTCGATGGTCCTCTTGATAAACTTGTTGACCGTGTTGGTCAGCGGAACATCCCGGATATTGATGACCGGGAGACCGTTCAGATCCTCTGTCACCGGATTCGTTGTGATGAACTTGTAGTAGTCTGGCACAAACTTTGTATGGACGCCGGACTTCTCGCATATATTAACGATACTTTCCAGCTTGAAGTACTCTTTCAGGCTCAGGGTGATGACAACCTCGTCCATCGTCGTATTCTGCAGATACTTTTCCAGATTTTTGATCTTTCCGATGCAGAAAATGTTTTTGTACTGGAAGTTCTCATTGAGATTGTCGTCAAAAATACCGTGGATCATATATCCCCACTGCGGGTTTGCCTTGATCCGGTCGATGTATGCCTCCGCTGCGGCGCTGAAGCCGATGATGATGATGTGCTTCAGATTATGTCCGCTGCGGCGGGCCCTCTGCAGGAAGCTCTTGATCAGAAAACGCTCTGCCAGAGTGGCGCACATGCTGATAACGTAAAAGGTTGCGATGAGGCTTCTCGGTACATGCTCTATCTTCATAAAAAAGATATAGATAAACAGGAACAGGATACCGCAGGTATTGGCTTTGATCAGGTTCCGGTACTCTGTGGACTGATTCTGATAGCGTTTGGGCTTGTAAAGATTAAACTTTGCATATAAAATAAGATAGACCGGAACGAGAACAAGAAGCATGCTCTGGTACTGCCACAGCTTCCGGAAATAAGGAACCAGCGGAAGAAATAATCCGAAAAGATATTTTGTAAAATCATTCTCAAAACGGATATAATAACTGAAGCAGAAAGAGCCATAGATAACGGCGGCATCGATCACAACGTGAAGCCGGTTAAAATACTTTTGATTCTCTTTAATCATAATGTTACCCTACCAATCCGGAACACAGTCCGGTTCAAAATAAAAAATGATTGATTTCCTTTCCTTATTATATGATGTTTTACGACTCTTATCTATCATACAATAGAATAAATTAATCCACAATATTTAATTTGTGTTTTTTCTCTGAAAAGCCGCGGTAAAGAGGAAAAGAAAGAGAATGTCCATGTTTTTGCCATAAAAATGACACAATTTATTCACATATCGTTGCTAAGATAAGCCTATCAGAACAAAAGAAAGGGGTTTGCGATATGAGCGAATTTGATTATAATGACAGAGACGATCTGAATAACAGTAATACAGAAAATATGGCGGACAGCCGGAACGAGTCTGATCCTGCCGGCGGTCAGGATATGACAGCAGAGCAGAGCGGCGGTTACCCGCAGAGCACTGCAGAGCAGAGTACCGCTTCAGATCAGGACCCATCGGCCGGCATAGATGCGGACGGTCGGTATCATTATGCGGGAGACCCGTATAAGGAGCAGTACGGCGGGACAGAAGAGAGAAGCGCACGTTACCGTTATCAGGGCGGACAGCATGCGCAGGATGCCGGATATCAGTCAGACAGTTCCTTTGAAAGTCAGAATTCTTTTAATCAAAATGACAATTACAAGAATGGTAATTCGCAGTATTACAGCAATATTCCGGATGAGCCGGACAGAAAAAGGAGTGACCTTCGTATGAAGATTGCAAAGATCGCGGGAGCAGCGCTTCTGTTTGGCGTGGTAGCCGGCGTCGGATTTGCCGGTGTCTCCATCGCCAGAGACAGGCTGATCCCGTCAGAGACGGAGATGGTACAGCCGGCGACGGTGCAGGATAACGGGTCAGAGGATACATCCAATGAAGGCGCTGTCTCCAAAGTGGTAGATTCCGTGATGCCTTCCGTTGTATCCATCACGAGCAAGACGCAGATATCCAATTATTTCTTCGGAACACAGGAGTCTGAGGGCGCCGGTTCCGGATTTATCCTGGCAAAGACGGATGACGTCCTGATGATCGCCACCAACAATCATGTGGTGGAGGGAGCCACTGCCCTTACCGTTGGCTTTTCCGACGGAACGACAGCGGATGCGGCTATTGTGGGAACGGATTCCGACGCGGACTTGGCGGTAATCTCCGTGAAGGCCAGCGATCTTTCTGAAGATACGCTTTCCACTATTAAGATCGCGGTCCTCGGAAGTTCCGATGATCTGAAGGTCGGCGAGCAGGTGATCGCCATCGGAAACGCTCTGGGATACGGACAGTCCGTCACGACCGGTGTTGTCAGCGCCAAGGACAGAGAGGTATCCTTTACAGACGGAACCATGACTCTCCTCCAGACAGACGCTGCGATCAACCCTGGTAACAGCGGTGGTGTTCTCGTCAATATGAGCGGTGAGGTTGTGGGTATTAACAATGCCAAACTGGAAGATACTTCTGTAGAAGGTATGGGATATGCCATCCCGATCTCCACAGCACAGGATATTCTGACAGGACTGATGAATGCCGACAGCATTCCGGAAGGTGAGGGCGCTTACCTTGGTATCCTCGGCAGAACGATCGATTCCCAGTATTCTCAGGCACTCGGTATCCCGAGTGGCGCTTACGTATCTCAGGTAGTGGAAGGATCCCCGGCGGAGACCGCAGGTATTGAGGCCGGCGATGTCATCACAGGATTTGAGGGAAGCAATGTCTCCACCATGGATGGCCTGAAAGAGAAGATCTCTCTGAAGAAAGCGGGAGATGAGGTCAAGATCACACTGCAGCGTATGAACCAGAACGGAACGTACGAGGAACAGGAAGTCACAGTGACTCTGGGAAAAGAAAGTGATTACGCTGATGCGGAGACAGCCACAGAAGAATCCGCGACAACAGAAGATACACAGCAGTATGGAACAGATCCATATGATTACTACTATAACAATGGCAACGGAAATAACGGAAACGGCGGAGACTACTACGAGAGTCCGTTCGACTATTTCTTTAATTAACATCTGATCGCTGGCAGAGGAGAGGCGGCTCCTCTTTTATGTCCGGAACAGAGAGTATAAAACAGAGAAAGGGTGCATCCCATCATGTCATATGATGAAATGCACCCTGATCTTATGTGCTATATTTTCTCAGAGACTCCATCTGCTTTCGGAAGACTCCCGGTTTATTTGGTCAGGATATCGAGAATCTTGTTGGAGCGAGCGACGAATTTCGTCATCTCCTCCGGTTTCAGCGGATGGTTGGCAAGCTGTGCCAGATCGTAAATCTGCTGGCAGATCAGCTCGGTATTCTCATTATCTTCGTTATTCAAAACGAACTGTACCAGATGGTTGTTGGCATTTAAGACAAGGGTTTCACCCTGTGCGCCCAGTCCGGTCTCACTTCTGCTCATACCGTACATTTCCATCATCTCTGCCATACGTCTTGTCTGCTCAGATACAGTGATCATGGAAGAAATGTCCGGATTTTTCAGCTTCTCTACTTTTACGATGAGCTGTTCCTGTCCGGTGGCTTTCTTAAATAAGTCTGCCAGTTTCTCAGTCGTTTCCTTCATCTCCTCCTCGGAAGTCTCTTCCTTGAAGTTATCGGTCAGATCAGAGTCGATCCGGAGAAAACGAACGTCCGGATTTGCCTGCTCCAGATGTGTGATGAACGTATTGTCGATCGGGTGAGTCAGATAGACCGCATCCATCTCATTTTCTTTGAACAGGTTGATATACTGGGACTGTGCGACGTCATCGGTAATGTAGAAGACCTTGTTCTCATATTTTTCTTTGCCGGCTTCCAGATATTCCGGAAGAGTGATATATTTGCCTTCCATATTTTTGAAGATGATGTAATCCCGCATTTTTTCATTGAACTTTACATCGCGGATGCAGCCGTATTTGATAAACGGACTGATATCATCCCAGTATTTCTCGTAGGACTCCCGGTCAGTCTTGCACATGCCGGACAGCTTCTCAGCCACCTTTTTGGTGATGTAATCAGAGATCTTCTTTACGAAGCCGTCATTCTGCAGAGCGCTTCGGGATACATTTAACGGCAGGTCCGGACAGTCGATACATCCCTTTAACAGGAGCAGATATTCCGGAATGATAAATACCTGGTTATTGTATAACTTGATGGTTCCCTCAATGCTCTCGTACTGAGAGTTGATCTTCGGGAAGTAAAGGATACCTTTCAGGTTGAATGGATAATCCATGTTCAGATGGATCCAGAACAGAGGCTCTCTGTAATCATGGAAGGTATCCCGGTAGAATTCTTTGTATTCCTCCTCTGTACAGTCGTTCGGATGTTTGGTCCAGAGAGGATGAATGGTGTTGATCGGTTTTGGTCCCTTGTCTTCTTCCTCTTCTTCGTCCTCATCATCCAGAGTCACTTCGTGGTCTTCTCCCTCAGCGCCATCACTCTTCTCATTGTCGCCTTCCGTATCACCGGCATCTTCTGCAGCGGAGGTATTTTCTTCTGTGGAAGAATCCTCTTTGGCGTCCACATCCACCACGTCAGGAATGTCTTCTTTTTCCGGTTCCTCCGCATCTTCATTGGTGAAATAAATCTCTACCGGCATGAAGGAACAATACTTGTCCAGGACTTCACGGACACGGTACTCGTTGGAGAACTCATAGCTGTCCTCATTTAAGTACAGGGTGATCTCCGTACCGCGCTCGGTCTGCTCTCCGTCTTCCATGGAGAACTCTGTGCCGCCGTCACATTCCCAGTGTACAGCCTTTGCACCGTCCTTGTAGGAGAGGGTGTCGATCGTCACTTTGTCGGCAACCATAAAAGCGGAATAAAAGCCCAGACCGAAGTGACCGATGATCTGTTCTTCATTGGTCTTATCCTTGTACTGCGCAAGGAAAGCTTCTGCTCCGGAGAAGGCGATCTGGTTGATGTACTCATCCACCTCATCTTCGGTCATACCGATACCGTTATCGATGAACTTGATGGTTTTGTCTTCCGGGCTGACGAGAACGTCAACTTTATATTTTGTTCCTTCCGGCTCCTCATATTCACCGATGACGGATAATTTTTTTAACTTTGTCACAGCATCGCAGCCGTTGCTGACCAGCTCACGGATAAAGATATCGTGGTCGGAGTAAAGCCATTTTTTAATAATAGGAAAAATGTTTTCACTGTTGATTGATAAACTTCCCTGTTTTGCCATAGTAGCATCTCCTTTAAATCATAAAATGTATGGGCGAAACGCCCGGATCATCAAAAACAAGATCAGAGATATCCTGCAAATCTTTGAAGAAACGAACAGGATACTGGT
>HHCFR02800__coassemble_1904_pt1 | contig 16011 bp, 13 predicted proteins | sample HHCFR02800__metabat2_high_PE_030 | metagenome-assembled genome bin HHCFR02800
AAGATGACACAACCACATTTACTTGTCTGATATAAAAAAATCAGAAGTTTTTGTCAAAAAAGTTGTTGAAAAAACTTCAAAATTATTATATTATAAAAAATATGAAAGCGCTGGAACCATAATAGATGGTAGCGGGAGTGATTACGGATGATAACAGTATATTCTTTATTTTGGTCAATTATCAATTGTTGTCTGATGGCATTTGTTATATTCCTTCTCAGGACAAGGACGATGCTGATTTCCAAGTACGGCACAGCAGTACTGCGTTTTCTGATCCTGTGTTGTATCATCAGGATCCTGCTTCCGGTAGAATTTCCGGAGCACCAGTACATACTGGCAGATAACTTTCTGTACTCTTGGATAGTGAAACACTTCAAGATTGTGCTGCATCCGGATTTTAAGAGTTTGTTGCTGACATTCCTTATTATCGTGTGGATTTGCGGAAGCCTGTTCAGCGGCTGTCGGCTCCTCTTGAAGTCGAGAAAAGTACAGAAAATTATCCGGGATAATGCCTGCGTGGAGTTCACGAGAGCCAAGGAGATTCTGGAGACGATCGAGCCAGATTGTCCATTACCGGTTCGTCTCTGTTCCGGGATTTCCGTTCCCGTGTTGGCAGGATATCTTCATCCGACGATTTATTTTCCGGAGTATCCTTATAGCGACGAGGAACTTCGTTATGTGTTGTTTCACGAACATGCGCATTGGAAGAGGAAAGATATCTGGAAGAAGCTGATCATGAATATCATCTGCATTCTGGTCTGGTGGAATCCTGCAGTTTACATTATCCGAAGAGAGTTGTCTCAGTTGCTCGAGTTCCGCTGTGATAAGACGCTGGCAAAGGATCTGGACGACTTTGAGATTGTCGGTTATCTGAATCTTCTGATGGTCAGTTACGAGCGGGCGAAGAATCCGCTCATCAAAACAAACCTGTACACCATCGAGTTTGTAAACACAGGAAAGCAGTACACGATCATGCAGAGATTTGACCTATTGTTAGACAGGCATACCGTCACCTCACACAGATTGCTGCCGCAGATGGTGATCGTGCTCTTGGCACTTTTGTGGATGTTCTGTTCGTATTACTTTATTTGGCAGACGAATTATGATGTTCCAGAGCAGTCAGTACAAAATGAGGAATTAGATAATAGAACTGTGTTAGATATGTCTGGCAAAGATAACACTTATTTAGAAGAACAAAGTGATGGTTCATATCTATTATATTACAATAATTTTTCTATGAAAGTTCCTAAAGAAGATGTTGATGCCGGATTATATAAATTTTATCCTGTAATTGAATATAAGAAAGAAAATATTTTTATAAATATTTTACAAAGAATACAAAGTTTATTCATCAAATGATAAGAAAGGAGCGAAGAGAAATATGAGAATGTTGAAAAAAATTGTACTTGGAACCATGGTCGCTGCAATAGCTTTTTCTGCCATGCCTGCTACAATACCAGCGATGTTGCAGATGCCGACGGCAGTAGAAGCGGCAGAAGTTGAACCGCGTGCAGATGTGGTATATTGGGTATTTCGTACATTGAGTGACGGAACTATCCAAAAACGTCGTTGGAATGCAACCAGAGGCTATTGGGTAGATCCGCATTGGATTGATGTCACCTAAAAATTACATTTTTAGAAAGAACTGTTTCAAATATCTGGTTGATTTGTTATTAGTTATGATATTTGCAATTTGTAGTAAAAAGGATATTTGAAACAGTTTTTATTTTTGAATTTTTAGGCAAATATTTTGCCAAGCATGTTTTTATGCATTTTCTTTATTATTTTCTTTTCTTCTATTTATTCTCTCCCCACTTTACAATTGACAAACCTTTTCCCGTATATAATAATACAGGCATGGCATACAACGTATATTATCAATAAAGAATGCAAATAAAAGAATGTGAAAGGAACTGAACATGGCAATGATCAGGAGAAAGAGTGACAGGTTGGACGGAGGGGTGCTGCAGTCAGAAAAGGCAGCGCTGACCGGAAGGTGACGGGCAGAGAGCCGGTGCGTCTGTATTTGATGGGGACGCGGGAGCTGGAAGACCCGAGAGAGCACCCGGAGTGGGCAGAGCTGCTGCCGGTGGGGCGGTGGAAGAAGGCGATTTCGCTGCTGCAGCCGGAGGACAGAAAGAACAGTGCCGGGGCGGGATGGCTGCTGCGGTATGTGCTTTGGGAGGAAGGAGTTTCGCCGGAGGCGCCGGTCCGGTATGGGGCGCACGGGAAGCCGTATTGTGACGGAATGCATTTTAATCTGTCGCATTCGGGGGAGTATGTCCTCTGCGCTGTGGGGGAGCGGGAGATCGGCTGTGATATACAAAAGATCATGCCCTGCCGTCCGGCCATGGTGCGCCGGTTTTTTTCTCCGGAGGAGCAGGAGTACATTTTCTCTGTGGAAGGACGGGAGAGGGATATCCGCTTTATCACGATCTGGAGTCGGAAGGAAAGTCTGTTAAAGAGGACGGGCGAGGGACTGACAAGAGATTTGCGGCAGGTCTGCTGTCTGTCCGGCGAGGGCTTTTATGACACGCAGTGCGGGGAGTACAGGATCTGTGTCTCCTGTGAGAGGGCGGAGGATGCCGGGGAAGAGTGTGTCCGCCTGATCCTGGTGGATGCCTGTCTGGCTGTCGCCCGGTGACAGACGGGGACGGGGGTACGAAAGAGGGAATATCCGGGGAAGCTGATTGACAATTGCTGGGGAATGCAATATAATTTTGTTGTATTTGCAGACGGATCAAGAGCCACAGATACCCATGCACAGGAAACAGTTGTCAGGAGGACAGGATATTGGAACAGTCAAAGATTGACGCCATGATGGATGGCAGGACACTCACCAAAGAGAATATTTTAAATATGTATCAGATGGTTCAGGATGCTTCGGATACGGAGGAGAAAAAGAATGTGATGAAGCATTCCGTTTTTTTTGTCGGACAGCTTCCGCTGAAGGAGAATCATGTCGTGGATGTTGCCTGGACGGAACGGATCGTGAATACGACGGTGCCGTTGGAAGAACTTTCCACATATATGAAGTATCTGTTGGAGGGACTGGCGACCCAGACTCTTCTTTTAAAGAAGGAAGACGGCTCGTATGCGGTGAACACCAAGTATGAGAAGACGGTGGTGAAGGCCAGAAAGATCGCGAGGGCGTACCAGCTGGAACAGGAGAAGGCAAAGGAGGAAGCTCTGCCGAAGGCGAAGAAAATGTACCAGATGGGGACGAAGTATTACCACTCCGGACAGTATACGGAGGCCGCCGCCTGTTTTTTAAATGCGGTGGAGATGGCGGATTATCGGATGGCTTGTTACAGTCTTGCCCTGCTGTATAAAGAAGGAAAGGGCGTGGACGCGTCTCTGCCTGAGGCGCTTTATTATGCCAGAAAGGCTATCGTGCAGGGCGGTGTCATTGCGGAGCCGCTGGAAAGAGAGATCCTTGAAGAGCTCAGGGCATGAGAGAGGAAAATGGGGAAGGAGTTTCCCGGTATTTAGCAAAGAAAACAGCCGATAAAGGCGGGAAGAAAGGAATAACAACGATATGAGAAAGAAAGTATTTGCGGCCAGCCTGGCGCTGGCTCTGGCAGCGGCCATGATGGGCGGTTGTGGAAACAGCAAAGAGAACGATACAGCACAGGAGCAGACAACGGAGGCACAGACACAGACCCAGTCCACACCAACGGTGGATTACAGCCAGGGTCTGAACGAGGACGGCACATTGGCCGGTGAAAATAACGGCGATTATGTGACGCTCTGTGATTATTCTGCGATCGAGATCCCGGAGAGTGAGATCGCCGTGGAGGAGAGCGAGGTGGACACCGAGGTGGATGCTCTTCTGGAGAATTACCAGACAGAGAAGCAGGTGAAAGACCGGGCGGTGAAAGACGGCGATGTGGTCAATATCGACTATGTGGGTACCATAGACGGGGAAGAGTTTGACGGCGGCAGCGCGGAGGGAGCAAACCTGACCATCGGATCCGGTTCCTTTATTGATGATTTTGAGGAGCAGCTGATCGGACACAAGCCGGGCGAGGAAGTGGAAGTCAATGTGACATTCCCGGATGATTATGCGTCTGAGGATGTAGCCGGAAAGGATGCAGTCTTTACAGTGACCCTGAATTATATCAGCGAGACAGAGCTTCCGGAACTGAATGATGATTTTGTCAAAGAAAATCTGCAGGAAGCTTACGGCTACACTTCCGTGGATGATCTGCGGACGAAGATCCGGACCAATCTGGAAAATAATAAGAAATACAATTATGTCTGGTCATATATGATGGATAACTCTACTTTTGAGGAGATTCCGGAAGAACTGGTGAATCCGCAGCTTGATGTGATGATTGACGGTCTGGAGGCGAGTCTTTCCCTGCAGGGCGCGACACTGGAAGATTATCTGACCAGCAGCGGATATGAAGATGAGGAGGCCATGAGAGAGGCTTACTATGCCGACTGTGAAACCATGGTCAAGACTTATCTGATCGCGGACAAGGTGGCCAAAGAGCAGAACCTGGAGGCGACCGATCAGGAAGTCACCGACTACTTTAAAGAGTTCTACAACACCGACAACTATGACAGCTATGTGGATTATTACACAAGACCATACATCAACCGGACCGTATTGAATAACATTGTGACGGAGACATTGGCAGATATGGCGCAGGTTGGATAACAAAAGAAGAGAGCAGGAGGGCCAGATGAAAGATTTAAAAAGTTTACACCGTGTATTATTGAAACTCAGCGGAGAGGCGTTGGCGGGAGAGAAGAAAACCGGATTTGATGAGGCGACGGTGCTTGATGTGGCAAGACAGGTTAAGCAGGTGGTGGATTCCGGTGTTCAGGTAGCCATCGTCATCGGCGGCGGTAATTTCTGGAGAGGAAGAACGAGCGAAAATATGGACAGGACAAAGGCGGACCAGATCGGGATGCTCGCCACTGTCATGAACTGTATCTACGTGGCGGACATGTTCCGGCATGTCGGCATGAAGACGAAAGTGTACACACCATTTACCTGCGGCGCGTTCACGGAACTGTTTTCCAAAGATGACGCTGTGGCGGAACTGAATAAAGGTACGGTGACTTTCTTTGCCGGCGGAACCGGCCATCCGTATTTTTCCACAGATACGGCGACAGCGCTACGCGCCATTGAGATCGAGGCGGATGCCATCCTGCTGGCAAAGGCCATCGACGGCGTCTATGACAGCGATCCGAAGGTGAATCCGAACGCAGTGAAGTATGATGAGATCTCTCTGGATGAGGTGCTGGCGAAAAAGCTTGGCGTCATTGACCTGACGGCGACGATCATGTGTCTGGAAAATAAGATGCCGCTGGTTATTTTCGGGCTCAATGAAAAAGAGAGTATCGTGGCAGCGATGGATGGTCGTTTCAATGGAACATATGTGACGGTCTGAACGTCTGGAAAAGCGTTGACAAAACTGTGCGATTGATGTAAATTATGTGTATACTTAAAGCCACATTTTTCGATGGGAGAGATGCTGGCACAGAATGGAAAAACAGGATGCAGGAGGTTACATTATGATAGAAAAATATACGGAGAAGATGCAGAAGTCCGTGGATAATCTGGAGAAAGAATATAATTCGATCCGGGCAGGAAGGGCGAACCCGCATGTTCTCGATAAGATCAAGGTAGACTATTACGGAACACCGACACCGCTTCAGCAGGTAGGTAATATCTCGGTTCCGGAACCGCGTATTCTTTGTATTCAGCCATGGGAGACTTCTCTTCTCAAGTCCATTGAGAAGGCGATCCAGCAGTCCGATGTGGGTATCCATCCGACGAACGACGGTAAGATGATCCGTCTGATCTTCCCGGAACTCACGGAGGAACACAGAAAAGAGCTGGTGAAGGATGTGAAGAAGAAGGCTGAGGGAGCAAAGGTTGCGATCCGTAACATCAGAAGAGACGCCAATGATTTCCTGAAAAAGGCGAACAAGAACGGCGATATTACGGAAGATGAACTGAAGACAGAGCAGAACAAGGTTCAGAAAGAGACAGATAAGTACATTAAAGTCGTTGATGAGGCGATGGATAAGAAGTCACAGGAGATTCTGACAGTGTAAGAGTTATCTGCTGCAGTCCTTGTTTTGAGCATGTGGATGGAGAAAGCTTTTTCGAAAACCAGGCAGCCGGGATGACTGGCTTCCTGGTTTTTCTTTTGACGCGGGAGGCGCTCTTTGCGCGGACAGTGTTCCCAAGGGCAGCATCCCGGGAGGAAGCTTTCAGACAACAGAGGAAGAGAGAACCGGAGGATAGATTATGGAAAAGGAACTGAATGGAAAGCTGTGCCAGATCCCGGAGCACGTGGCGATCATCCTGGACGGCAACGGGCGCTGGGCGAAGAAGCGCTTTCTGCCGAGAAATATGGGACATTCGCAGGGCGCCAAGGTGGTGGAACAGATCTGTGAGGACGCCTGGGACCTGGGGATCAAGTACCTGACGGTCTACGCATTTTCCACAGAGAACTGGAGCCGCCCGGAGAAAGAGGTCAGCGCTTTGATGAAGCTTCTTCGGAAGTATCTGGTGGACAGTATTGAGCGCACGACCAAAAATAATATGCGTGTCCGGGTGATCGGCGAGAAGTCGAGACTGTCGGAGGATATCCGGGAGGTCATTGAGAAGCTGGAGAAAGTGTCGGCGGCCAACACAGGGCTTAATTTTACGATTGCCCTCAATTACGGCAGCCGGGATGAGATGGTCCGCGCCATGCGAAGGATGGCGGCGGATTGCTGCGCGGATGTGCTGCGTCCGGAGGATATCACGGAAGAGGTTTTTAACTCCTATCTGGATACGAGAGAGCTGCCGGATCCGGATCTGATGATCCGCACGAGCGGCGAGCAGAGACTGTCCAACTGGATGCTCTGGCAGCTGGCGTATACCGAGTTTTATTTTACTGATGTATTGTGGCCGGATTTTAACAAGCAGGAATTAATACGGGCTATTGAGTATTATAATACAAGGGAAAGACGATTCGGAGGAATCTGACGGAGAGGAGAATTATGTTTAAGCAGAGATTAATCAGCGGGATCATCCTTGTTGTCATTGCGGTCATCACCCTGTACTTTGGCGGGATGCTGACCTTTCTTGTGACGGCGGGGATATCCCTCATAGGAATGTACGAGTTACTTCGGGTGATCCATGTCGAGAAGTCCGCGCTGAGCGTGACGGCGTATACGGGAGCCATCCTTTACTATATACTGCTTCTTCTGAGTCTGGATCAGTATATACTGCCGCTCTTGCTGCTCATTCTCATCGTGATGTTTTCCGTGTATGTGTTCACCTTTCCAAAATACGAGATATCCAGCGTGGCGATCACATTTTTTTCAATCATTTATGTCACAGTAACACTGTCCTGCATTTACAGGATCCGGATCCTGGAGGACGGCGCTTACATGGTCGTTCTCGTGTTCCTGAGCGCCTGGGGCAACGATACACTGGCCTACTGTGCCGGGCGGCTGTTCGGGCGGCATAAGATGTCGCCGGTGCTGAGCCCGAAAAAGACGATAGAGGGCGCAGTGGGAGGCGTGGTCGGCGCCGGACTTCTGGGTGCGCTCTACGGTCTCATCGCGAGACATTTTATTACGGCGGATTTTAACCTGATCCCGGTATTTGCCATCGTCTGCACGGTGGGCGGTCTGATCAGCATCGTGGGCGACCTCGGTGCATCGGCCATAAAACGAAACTACGAGATCAAAGATTACAGCAACCTCATTCCGGGTCATGGCGGTATACTGGACCGGTTTGACAGCATTATATTTACGGCGCCGATCATTTATTATTTATTAGTACTGGTGGTAGGATTACAATGAAAAAGATAGCGATACTGGGCTCCACAGGTTCCATAGGGACACAGACCCTGGATGTGGTGCGGGAGCATAAAGAGGAATTGTGTGTCACGGCGCTTGCGGCCGGACACAATAAAGAAAGATTAAAGGAACAGATTGCGGAGTTTCATCCGTCGCTGGTGAGTCTCGCCGACGAGAAGCTGGCGTTGGAATTAAAGCACGAGCTTGCCGGAAGCGGCGTGGAAGTGTTGAGCGGCATGGATGGACTTGTGGCAGTGGCGGGAGCGAAGGAGAGCGATGTGGTCGTCACGGCGGTGGTCGGCATGATGGGGATCCTTCCGACGATGGAGGCCATCCGGCAGGGAAAAGATATCGCCCTGGCCAACAAGGAGACGTTAGTCACAGCCGGACATCTTATCATTCCCATGGCAAAGGAGTACGGAGTCTCCATTCTTCCGGTAGACAGCGAGCATTCCGCCATCTTCCAGTGTCTGCACGCATCCAGGCGGCAGGACGTGGATAAGATCCTGCTGACGGCGTCAGGCGGTCCGTTCCGTGGAAAGACGCTGGAGGAGCTTGAGAAAGTGACGCTGGAGGATGCCCTGAAGCATCCGAACTGGTCCATGGGACAGAAGATTACCATTGATTCCTCTACCATGGTCAACAAGGGACTGGAGGTCATGGAAGCCCGCTGGCTGTTCGACGTGGATTATGACCAGATCGAGGTGGTGGTGCAGCCGCAGAGCATCATTCATTCCATGGTGCAGTTCACGGACGGCGCCATACTGGCGCAGCTTGGCACGCCGGATATGCGGGTGCCGATCGAGTATGCGCTCTTTTATCCGGAGCGGAGAAGTCTGGCGGGGGACCGTCTGGACTTTGGTTCCCTTAGGAGCATTACTTTTGAGAAACCGGATTACACAGTATTCCGGGGACTGTCGCTGGCGCTTGCTGCCGGAAAAGCAGGGGGAACCATGCCGACTGTCTTCAATGCGGCCAATGAGAAGGCAGTGGCGAAGTTTTTAAAGAGAGAGATCGGATATCTGGATATCATCCGGTTGATAGAGAAATGTATGGACGCGCATCAGGTACAGGAAACCCCGTCTCTGGAAGAGATCCTTGCCACAGAGCAGTGGGTATATTCCTATATCGGGTGAGAGAAAAGACGAAAAGATTCTGTGACTGGAACAAGAAAGAATCCTGCTTTGCAGGTCTATTACCTGTGAGGACAAAATAGGAAAGGATGAAGCATGTTAAGAATTATTCTGGCAATATTGATTTTCAGCGTGATCGTCATCATACATGAGCTGGGACATTTTCTCCTGGCGAAGAAAAACGGGATCTGTGTGGAGGAGTTTGCCATCGGTATCGGGCCGACGCTCTTTGGTATCAGAAAAGGAGAGACGAAATACTCCATCAAATGTCTGCCCTTCGGCGGCTGTTGTGTCATGCTGGGGGAGGACGGAGAGAGCAGCGACCCGCGAGCCTTTGGAAGCAAGTCTCCGCTGGCGCGGTTTTCTGTGATTTTTGCCGGTCCGTTTTTTAACTTTATTCTGGCATTTTTGCTGGCCCTCTTTGTGGTGGGCTTTGGCGGAGCGGACCCGGCGATCGTTGGCACGGTGGAACCGGGAAGCGCTGCCTATGAGGCGGGGCTTCAGGAGGGAGACCGGATCCTGCGGCTGGATGACTCCCGTATCTACAATTTCCGGGAGATCAGTCTGTATAATTTTATGCACACGGAGAGACCGGAGGTGGAGGTCACCTACGAGCGGGGCGGAGAAAAGCATACCGTAGAGGTGGACCGCCATCTGGAAAATGGATCCTATCTGTTTGGTGTGACCATGACGGATAACACGGAGGTGGGACCGCTGGGAACGCTCAAATACAGTCTTCTGGAGGTGCGTTACCAGATCAAATCCACATTTTTGAGTCTGAAATATCTGGTCAGTGGAAGGGCAGCGATGAATGATATGTCCGGACCGGTCGGTATCGTCAATATGATCGGGGATACCTATGAACAGTCCATCGTCTACGGCATCGGCGCGGCGGCGCTGAGCCTTACGAGTTTTGCGATCCTGCTGAGCGCCAACCTCGGAGTAATGAATCTTCTTCCTCTGCCGGCGCTGGATGGAGGAAGACTGCTGTTCATCATCATCGAGATGATACGGAGAAAGAAGATAGACCCGGATAAGGAAGGCATGGTCCATTTTGCGGGGCTTGTCATTCTGCTGGCTTTCATGGTATTTGTCATGGCCAACGACATCCGAAATATTTTTATGACATAATGCACATAAGAAAAAAGCAAGACTGCTGCGAAAGAAAAACGGAAGGACGGCTTCCTTTTTGATGAGCGGAAGACAAAGCCGCGCGGAAAGAAAGAACTTCCCATTCTGCGGCAGTCTTTTCTTCTGACTGGTGTACCGTGTGCGAATACATTTTCGGGCAGGGAGACTTTTTGTAGAGAAAAAGGCCAACGGTCACAGCCGGTGGCCGCCGATTTGGAAGCATAAAGACAAGATTTAGGAAGAAAAGGAGAAGAAGCTATGTATCGAGAACACACAAAAAAGATAAGGATTGGCGACCGCGTGATCGGAGGGGGCAGCCCGATCCTGATCCAGTCCATGACGAACACAAAAACGGAGGATGTGGCAGCGACGGTGGCACAGATTCACGCGCTGGAAAAGGCGGGATGTGAGATCGTCCGCTCCACGGTGCCGAATATGGAAGCGGCAAGAGCGCTGCGCGAGATCAAAAAGCAGATCCATATTCCGCTGGTGGCGGATATTCATTTCGATTACCGGATGGCGATCGCCGCCATTGAAAACGGGGCGGATAAGATCCGGATCAATCCGGGCAATATCGGTTCCGCAGAGAAGGTGCAGGCGGTGGTCGATAAGGCAAAAGAATACGGCGTGCCGATCCGTGTCGGCGTAAACAGCGGTTCTCTGGAGAAAAATCTTATTGAAAAGTATGGAAAGGTGACGGCAGAGGGACTGGTGGAGAGCGCTCTTGATAAGGTAAGGATGATCGAGGATATGGGGTATGATAACCTGGTGGTGAGCATCAAGTCTTCCGATGTGCTCATGTGCGTGCGCGCCCACGAGCTTCTGGCGCCGCAGTGTCCGTATCCGCTCCATGTGGGGATCACGGAAGCCGGAACGGTCTACTCCGGCAACATCAAATCCGCGCTGGGACTCGGTATCATCCTGCATGAGGGCATCGGCGACACTATCCGGGTGTCTCTGACAGGCGACCCGGTCAATGAGATCGCGTCGGCGAAGCTGATCCTTCGGACGCTGGGTCTTCGGAAAGGAGGCATCGAGGTGGTCTCCTGTCCGACCTGCGGACGGACGAACATTGACTTGATCTCTCTTGCCAACGAGGTGGAAAAGATGGCGGCGGAGTTTGACCATCTGAATATCAAAGTGGCAGTCATGGGCTGTGTGGTCAATGGTCCGGGTGAAGCGAAGGAAGCGGACATCGGTATCGCAGGAGGCGTTGGGGAAGGACTTCTGATCAAAAAAGGAGAGATCGTGCGGAAGGTTCCGGAAAAGGAACTGCTCTCCACACTCCGGGATGAACTGGCACACTGGGAGTAAAGACAGGAGGATGGCATGTCGCTGAGGATTATTACAGGGGGCAGCGGACAGGGTAAGACGCAGTATGTGCTGGAGGAGCTCATCCGTCTGTCCGAAGAAAATCCACAACAGAATTGTTACATGATCGTTCCGGAGCAGTTCAGTCTGGAAATGCAGAGAAAGTTGGTGGAGAGTCACGCGCGGCACGGATATTTCAATATCGATGTGCTGAGCTTTTACCGCCTGGCTTACCGGGTGTTTGATGAATGCGGTTTTCAGCCGCAGGAGATTCTGGAAGATCTGGGGGTCTCCCTGATCCTGCGGAAACTGCTGGCGGAGCATGAGGAAGAGTTCCCGTTTTTTAAGAGAAATCTTCGCAAAGCAGGCTTTGTTGATGAGTTGAAATCGGTGCTTCTGGAATGCATCGGCTACGGTGTCACGGCAGAGCAGTTGTCCTCCATGGAAGGAAAGCTGGACGAGTATCCGGGACTTGCGGCCAAATGCCAGGAGATCGGACGGATCTTTGCCTATTTTGATGAGGAAATGTCGAGCCGTTTTATGGTGGCAGAGCAGATCCTTGATGTGTTAAGCGAGCTGGTGCCGTCCTCGAAGATGCTCCGGGAGGGTATTTTTTATCTCGATGGTTTTACCGGTTTCACACCGGTGCAGCTCACATTTCTGCGGGAGCTTTTGAAAGTTTGTCCGCAGGTACACGTGACCGTCACCATGGATGCGCCGCCTTTTGCGCGGATGCCCGGTGGGAGCGGCACAGATGAGGAATTATTTTATTTCAGTGAAAAGACCGTACACGCGCTGGCAAAGATCTGCGAGGAGGCCGGCGTAAAGATGGAAGAACCGGTGTGGCTGCATCACGAGGCACCGCCCCGGTTTCAAAATGAAGAGTTGGCTTTTCTGGAAAAACATCTGTTTCGGGCAGAGAGAAAGAGCTTTGAGAAGGCAGTGTCTCATCTGCACCTGACTGTGTGCCGCAATCCGGAGGAAGAGGCGGAGTACATTCTTCATCAGGTAGAGCGGCTGGTGCGGACGAAAGGATACCGTTACCGGGATTTTGCCATTCTGACGGGAAATGTGGAGGAGTATGCCTCTGCGTTCCGGAGAAAGGCGGAGATTTTACAGATTCCTCTGTTTGAGGATGTGAAGAAAAGAGTCTCCTATCATTCCGGGGTGGAGACACTGCGGGCGCTGCTGCATCTGGCGGCTGCCGATTATTCCTATGAGAGTGTGTTCCGCTATCTGAAATCAGGCATGTCTGACTTTACCGATGAGGAGACGGACACGCTGGAAAACTATGTGATCTGGGCGGGCATCCGCGGGCATTCCATGTGGAAGAAGCCGTTTGTGCGAAGGATGAACCGCGTGGAGGAGAGTCGGGCAGAGCGTCTGCAGGTCCTCAGGGAGAAGTTGCTGCAGGAGACGGCAGAGTGTACACAGATCCTCAGGAACAAACAGCTCACCGTCCGGGAAAAAATGGAGGCGCTCTATGCGGCCATGTGCCGGCTGCGCTATGATGCCAAATTAAAGGAGCTGGCAGAGCGCGCGCAGGAGGAAGAGGAGTATGTCCGGGAAAAAGAATACCGGCAGCTCTTTTCTCTGATCCTTGTGCTGCTGGATAAGATAGTGGGCATTTTCGGAGAGGAGCGGCTTCCTCTGGATGAGCTGGTGCAGATCATGGACGCCGGACTGGACGCGCTGGAGCTGGGCGCGCCGCCATTGTCCATGGACGCGCTTATTCTGGGCGATCTGAAGAGAACCCGTCTTTCGGATATCCGCGTTTTATTTATCGCCGGTGTAAATGACGGAAAAGTCCCGCCCTCCCTGGAAGATAAAGGGATGCTCCACGATGAAGAAAAACAGGTGCTCGATGACCGGGGGATCCATCTTTCTCTCTGCCTGGATGAACAGGCGCTGGAGGATGATTTTTATCTGTATCTGGCTCTCACAAAACCGGAGAGGGAACTGTATTTTACATATGCGCTGCAGGATAGCGGGGGAACCGCGTTAAGTCCTTCTCCGCTTCTGAAAGAATGTCAGAAACTGTTTCCGATGCTGCAGGAACGCCGCTATCCGGAGGAGGAGCGACGGTATTATTTTAATGAGGCGGACAGTCGGGAGCTTCTGATTGAGGGACTGCAGAAGCTGAAAAAAGGAGAAGAGCCGGGTATCCCGTTTCGGATGCTCCTCACTTACTGGTATGAGGAAGAGCGTCTTCGGCCGACACTCGGTTCTCTCTGGTCGCAGCGGGACAGGATCTATGCGGACAAAGCGCTGCCGCGGGAACTGATGCAGGAACTTTTCGGAAAGGAACTGAAAGGCAGCGTCACCCGACTGGAGCGGTTTGCGGCATGCCCGTATCAGTATTATTGCATTTACGGACTGATTCTCCGGGAGAGGGAGGAGTACACGGTGCGCCCGGTGGACCTCGGCAATCTGTTTCACCGTGCGCTGGAGATGTTCTCCAGACGACTCAGGGAATCAGACTATCACTGGAAGGATATCCCGGAAGAGGTGGCGGACGCATGGCTGACAGAGGCCGTGGACCGCGCTGCCGGGGAGGATTCCGGGGATGTGCTGCACAGCTCTGCCAGAAATCAATATAAGGTGCAGGTGGTGGAGCGGATCCTTAAGAGAACCGTGCGGGTGCTGAAAAAACACCTGGAGAACAGCCATATGGAGCCGGACCGGTTTGAGCTTCATTTCGGGCGGACGGACAAGCTTCACTCCGTACATTTACCGCTAAAGGACGGCAGCCGGATGCAGCTGGAGGGATTTATTGACAGAGTGGATGTCTGTGAGGAGGAAGACCGGATCTTGCTGCGGATCATCGATTATAAGTCCGGTATGGAGACGTTTGATATCAACGACCTGTACCATGGGCTGCAGATGCAGCTGGTCATCTATATGAATGTGGCCTCGGAGATCTATGAGGCAGAGACCGGCAAGGAGGCAGTGCCGGCAGGGATGTTTTACTATAATCTGAAAGACCCGATCCTGAAAGAGGAGGGCGGCGAGGAGGAAATGTACCGGAAAAACTTCCGTATGTCCGGCTATGCCAACAGCGACGCCGATATTTTGAGCAAGCTGGAGGAAGGACAGGAGAACTTTCTCTCCGCGTCGGTGCGCCTGACAAAAAAGGGAGTCCCGTACAAGACGGCTGCCGTCATGAACACAGAAGATTTCCATACGATCGGTCGCTATATGCGCCGGAAAATCACGGAGATGGGAGAGGCTATCTACGATGGCAGGATTCCGGTCAGTCCTTATAAGAATGAGAAAGGAACGGCCTGCGATTACTGCCCGTATCATTCGGTATGCGGATTTGACGCCCGCATGGAAGAATATGCGTACCGGGATTTTAAAAAGCAGTCGACAGAAGAAGTACTGGAAGCGATCAGGAGGGAAGAGTAAATGAATTTTACGAGAGAACAGGAGCAGGCGATACGGGTGAGAGACCGGGATATCCTTGTGTCCGCCGGAGCCGGGGCGGGAAAGACCCGGGTGCTGGTCAGTCGCATGGCGGAGATGATCCTGGATGAAGAACAGCCCCTGTCTGTGGATGCCTTTCTGGTGATGACCTTTACCAATGCGGCGGCGGAGGAGATGCGGGAGAGGATCACGTCGGAACTTCATACCCGGCTGTCCCGGGAGCCGGAAAACCGGCGTCTGCGAAAACAGATCCGGATGATGAAACACGCGGATATCTCTACGGTACACAGTTTCTGTAACCGGCTGATCCGCACGCACTTTAATGAGGCGGGGACTGACCCTTCTTTCCGTATCGGAGAGGAGGGCGAGTTGTTCCTGCTCCGGCAAAAAGCCATGGAAGAAGTGCTGGAGGAAGCGTACACAGAGGGAAGAGAATCTTTTCTGCGATTCGTGGAAGCCTACGCGCCGGGGAAAAATGACCGGATGATCGAGACGCTCATTGAGGAGTTCTATCAGTTCTCCCGGGGATTTCCGGACAGAGAGCAGTGGCTGGCGGCGGTGATGCGGGAACAGGATTTGCTGGAATCGGCGCAGACCATCGGTGAGAGCCGGGCGCTGCGAAGCATCGTCGGGAAGGCAAAAAGAGAGTTGTCCGCGCTTGCGGAGCAGATCGCGGAAGGCGAGCAGTTCTTTGGGGGAGATACGGAACCGGAGCGGTTTTTTATGCTGCTGGAGAGAGACAGGGAAACGGTGGAGCGGTTGCTGTCGGCAGAGGGATTTGACGCACTCTGCGACGTCTTTTCCAGGCTGACCTGCCCGGATCTTCCGAGAGCGAACAAAAAAGAAAAAGAATGGCCGCATCTGGAAGCGATCAAAGCGATTCACAAGACCGTGCGGGAGACACTGTATAAGTTGCGGGACGACTTCTTTCTCTGGGATACGGAGGAGCTCTGTGCGCAGAACCGGGCGCTTCGGCCGTTTCTTCAGGAACTGGCGACGCTTGCTGTCCGGTATGAGGAGCTGTATTTTCAATCCAAAAAAGAGAATAATGTCTTTGACTTTGATGACCTCGAACATATCGCTCTTTCTCTGCTTATCGAATCTTACGATGAAGAAGGGCGACCGGTGCCGTCCGGCGTGGCAGAGGAATTATCCAGAAAATATAAAGCAATCTTTGTGGACGAGTATCAGG
>HHCFR02800__coassemble_2079_pt1 | contig 14789 bp, 14 predicted proteins | sample HHCFR02800__metabat2_high_PE_030 | metagenome-assembled genome bin HHCFR02800
ATACTTTGAGTGACTATGCAGAATTTGCGTCTAATCCAAATTTAAGAGTATACAAAGTAGAAAATGGAGTGGAAACAGAATTAGATGAAAACGAATATACATATTCACTCAATGAGACAAAAAAGACTGTACAGGTTAACTTATTGAATGGTAAAGAACTTGAAGACGGAGTTACATATCGAATTAAGTTCGATATTGTTCCGAGTGAACAGGCATATACAGAATATGCACAGAATAAAGCGGACAATCCAAATGGAACGGGTTATGGCGATGTAGTAGGTGATGAAAATACTGACACTAATCTGCAGAACATAACCAGTTCAGGAAAACCGGGATTCCACTCGAACAAGAAGGCTTATGTCAGCTACAGAGAAAATGGAGGAAGTCAGCTGGAAAGTTGACCAAGCAATAAAATTGATTAATGATAATAAAATTGTCGGAACAGAATCTAATGAAACAAATGAAAATGGTGTGGTTACAGTTTCAGATTTATCCTTTGGATATTATTTGATTGTTGAAACTACAACACCGACAAATTATGTGGCAAGTAAACCTTTCTTTGTAGCAATTCCATCTGCTAATAACTATAATGATTCGAATAAGCCGGCCACAGGATGGGTTTATGATATTAATGTAGAGCCAAAGAACGAAAAAATTCCACCAATTGAGAAGGACGCTGACGTTACTTCCGCAGAATTAGGACAGATCATTTACTATACAGTCACAGGACCAGCAGTTCCTACATATGATCAGTCCTATGATGATACAACTTTAAAATATACTATCACTGATACTCTTTCAAAGGGACTGACATTTGAAGGAAATACTACTATTAAGGTCTATAAAGATAGTATTGATGCGGGAAATTTATTAGAACTTACAAATGACTATACATTAACTGATCCAGTATCAGACGATAATGGCACAACAATTAGCATATCTTTAACGCAACAGGCTATTAAAGTATTAGCTGATCATGAAATCATTGTTACTTATTCCGCAAAAGTGAACGAAAATGCTGTAGTTGGTAAAGATGCTATCACTAACGCTGTTAAATTAGAGTATACCAACAGTCCGAATACAACCTTTGAAGGTGACCCTATCACAAATAAAGTGTATTCCTTCCAGATTAAAGTAAATAAAACTGGAGATGATGGTAAAGCATTAGAGGGAGCAAAATTTGGTCTTTATAGAGATCAGGATTGTACAGAGAAGATTGCAGAGGCTACATCAGGCAAAGATGGTGCAGTAGTATTTAAAGATACTGAGAATAAAGAGATTATATTAGATGAAGGAATCTATTATCTGAAAGAACTTTCAGCACCTAATGGATATACTATTTTAGCCACTCCGTTTGAAGTAACGATTAAAGATAATACTGAGAATGATACACAAGATTATGATTTCAGTTATTCTTTAAATAACGAAGAAGATAAGACTATTAGTGATGATGGTATCATCACAGTTAATGTCCGCAACAACAAAGGCTTCTCCCTCCCATCTACCGGTGGCGCTGGTACCTACCTCTTCACCATCGGCGGTATCGTCATCATGGCTGGCGCAGCATTTGCTCTCATCGCCATGAAGAAAAGAGCCTGAGAAGGAGAACAGTAACGAAAGATAAGCGGTACGTTTGATTCGTACATAACGGCTGGATGCCGATAACGAATGCGCCCCGGCGGTGACCGGGGACAGGCCGCCGCCTGTGGGTGGTGGGATAGGTAAAAGCAGAACAAGAAGCTTTACCCGCGGGGGCCGGGCGGCCCGGTTCCCGCGGAAATGTTAAAGGAGAAGCAGTGCAGTGAAAAAATATCTTCCTATTATAATAATCGTTCTGCTTTTTCTTGGAGGTGCCGGACTGGTGCTGTACCCGGTTGTGAGCAGTTGGTATATGGGGAGGCATCAGGGACAGGTGATCGCTGACTACGATGCGGAAGCGGCGAAACTGTCGCAGGCACAGATGGAAGAAGAACTGGAGAAGGCCCGGAGATATAACGAGAGCCTTTTGGGAAATGTGGTTTTGACGGACCCTTTCAATGCGGAGGGACTGGAGGAACAGAATACAGAGTATGAGGATTTGCTGAATATCGGAGGAGATGGCGTCATGGGAAGCGTTTAGATTCCCGGACAGAACATTTATCTTCCAATCTATCATGGAACGGATAGTGTGTCGCTGGAAAAGGGCGCAGGACATTTGCAAAACAGTTCCCTGCCGGTGGGCGGCAAAGGAATCCACGCGGTCATATCCGGCCACACGGCTCTGCCGACGGCGGAGCTTTTCACGGATCTTGATCAGGTGGAAAAAGGCGATGTTTTTTACATACACATTTTGAAAGAAACACTGGCCTACCGGGTTTATGATATCGAGACAGTGCTGCTGGAACAGGTGGAGAGCCTGGGCATCGTGCAGGGAAGAGATCTGGTGACGCTGGTCACCTGCACGCCTTACGGCATTAATTCCCATCGGCTGCTGATTCACGCGGAGCGGACAGTGTATGACGGGGAGCAGGGAGACCAGGCGGCGGCCATGCAGAAGAGTCTGTGGCAGTGGCTTCTCTCGCAGAAGACCTTCCTGTTGTCCGCGGGGCTTATACTGATAGTGCTTCTTTACGGAATCATCCGTTTCATCAGGAGGATAAGAAAAAACAGCCGCAGAAAGAAGGAGGAGGCGAACCAATGAAACAGAGATTTTTCACAATAAGAAACCACGGGGTGCTTCTCACCGTCCTGCTCGTGCTGTCCCTGGCGCTTGGTACATTTACAGATGTCCATGTATATGCAGAGGACGGTGACGCGCCGGTGGTAGCGGAGGCGTATGATCCGGACGCACCGGGCAGTATCCGAGTGGAGCTTTCCGATATTGCGGGGCAGGAAAATGTCAGCAAAGACGGCGTGGAGCTTACCCTGTATAAAGTGGGCGACATTCACACGGAGAACCATTACATACAGTTTTCCCTGACGGAGGAGCTTCGGGAGGTGGAAAGTCTGTCCGGTTTTGACTTAAATGCCATCACTACCGGGGAGGCAAACAAGGAGGCCGCCGGCCTTCTGGAAACGGCTGTGCGTGAGGCAGACATCACTCCGGCAGGTGTGGAATACACGGAAACAGTGACCGATGAGGCAGGCGTTTCCACAGACGGCGTGGCGGTATTTGACGGCGAGGACGGCAAAGGACTTGCTCAGGGTATGTACCTGCTTGTGCAGACCAACGCCAATGCCTACGGTATCACCAGTTCGGCGCTGATCGCCATTCCGTATATGGCCGACGGCGTTCACTGGATGTATGATGTGACTGTGCAGCCAAAAGGCGCTGCCTTTGACAGCCTGGGAAGTATTCAGGTGACCAAGGCGCTGAAATATGACAATGACGGCATTCTGCTGGATACCACAGCGGAAAATGCTTCTTATGATATCGGCTTGTTTATGGATTCGCAGGGCCAGTACCGCTACGGCGGCGACAACTGGCGGCAGACGGTGACGATCCAAAACGGCAGCAGCGGCACGGTGTCCTTTGATAACCTGCCGATTACCGACAAGCCGTATTACGTTTTCGAGTTGGATGAAAATGGACAGAGCATTCCATATGGCGTCGGTTCCGATACCGGAACTCAGGATAATCTTTTCACCGTCATGGCCGGCGAAGACGCGTCGGCGGGCAATGCGGGCGAGGCGCCGGAGATCATTCTTGACGGCGAGACCAACCGCAGTGCGTCGGCGGTTATCAGCAATGTGTACGCAGAACTGCCGGCCGGTTATTATGTCACCGGCGACCTCACCATCACCAAGAGCGTGATGAACGACGGGCAGATGGTCGCTTCGGGCGACGTCTTCTACGCCGGTATCTTCCCGGTAGATGCGCAGGGAAATGTGGGTGCGGCTCCGGTAGACGTCGTGAAACTGAACAATAACGCTTCTGTGACGGTGGAAGTGCCGTTGGGCGGCACGGACGGCACCCAGCCGGTGACTTACGCCGTGCGGGAGACCAACGAGAACGGTGTCCCGGTGAGCCAGGACAGCACCTTCCTCTATGAAGTGACCGGCGAGGGAAATGTGGACCTGTCCTTGGGGCAGACCACAGGCACGGTGAACCTCACCAACACCCTCAGCGCGGCAGACGGATACTATCAGGAAGAACCGTCCACCCAGGCGCCGAACGACCCGGGTACCGGCAACGACAACAGCCGCAGCAATGCAAATGACAACAGAAGCGACAACGATGGAAACGGCAGCCAGAACGGCGATACCAGCAGCGGCACGGGCCGGAGTTCCAGCTCCGCAAGGACAGGAGACGATAACCAGATCTTCCTGTACGCAGGACTTCTGGCAGCGGCAGTGATTGTTGGCGGCGTGGTCGTTATGCGGAGGAGAAGACGCGGATAGGACTGCATCTAAAATGAAATCCGGCATCCTGCTGGATGTGACATACTGGCGCGGGATGATTGGATGATTCAAAATAAAAAAGTTGAGGTATAGCTTGTCGAGTACATGACGGCTTTACCTCAATTTTTTTGATTTTCAAGGATAAAAGAAAATAGCCGCCACTACTGCCAATAGTGACGGCCGGACATTTTTAATCAGTGAGAAAGTTTGCCCAGTCCCGGATCATCTCGTCGATATTTTCGTAGAGTTTGGCGAGCTGGTGTTCGTCCGGGTTATCCACGTAGACGCCGCCGGTACAAAGGGTGCGCTGCCCGGTTTTTTTCGCGATGTTTTCGGCAACGTAGGCGCAGAAGGAGGTGTCGGCGTTGTCGTCGCTTTTGATCACGGTGGTCTCGCATGGGATGGAAGAGGTATCCTCTGCTGCCGCGGCGGCTTCTGCTGCAGCTGCAAAAACTTCTGCGGCGGTTGTTTTCTCCGGAACGTCCGGCTGTGGCTCTGCCGGGGTGTCGGTGTCAGGCGGCTGCGGAACGCTCCAGGCAGTACAGCCGATGCGGTGCTGGTCTCCGCCGGTCAGCAGGATGTGAAGGTCGTCGCCCACCGGGGTGATGTCCATCTGAATGGTTGTAAATAATAATACTCTGTGAAATTTCATATCATTTCCTCCTGAAGTTTTCTGGAAATTTATTTTCAAGCCGTGGCTTGTTGGTATAGCCCTGCACAGCAGGGAGGAAGCGATTTCATCGCTTCGAATTGCATGTCAGGTGCAATCATTATACCACATTTCCTGAGAAAAATTATTTGGGTATGGCGTATTTTATTCATATTTATATGTTAAGATTCTGTTAAAAAAGTGACGCGCATATGTTCGCATTGTGTAAGAAAGGTGACGCATGTGTAAAGTGTTTTGGATTATGCGGTCTGATTGCTGCAGGATGATGAAGAGATAGAAGCGAGGATAGAGAAGGGAGAAGAAGATGAAAAAGAAGAGATGGTTGATGGTCACGGCCGCCGCGCTGATTCTTGGCGGGTGTCTGGGGCTTGGCGCGAAGGCGCCGGCAGCGCAGGTGGAAGCGAAGACGAAGGTACTGATGAAGGATAAGACGCCGAAGGAGCCGGCGGGCAGTGACCTTGCGATCGTGCAGACGGTCACGAAGCTGGAGTCCAGACGGTGGATTCAGTCTTTTACATATGACTCGACGTACTATTATTTTATTCAGATGACGAAGCCAAGCGTGGGGAATCTGCGGATCACGCGGGTGAAGTATAAGGGGCTGGGAAGATATACGACGGCGAAGATGGATCTGCGGGGCTTTGGACATGCGACGAATCTGGACTGTTCGGTGTATAACGGCAGGACGTATCTGTGGACGGGAAGCAATGCGGCGAAGAACTCCGATGTATCCCGCGCTGTCACCTGTTTTACTTTCCAGAAGAACCGGATTTTGAAGAAGAACGGTCCGATTTATTATAAGATTCCGAAGGGGACGGATGGGAAGTATGTGACGAACGTTTATCCGGCAGTGAGCTCGGATAATACGAAGCTGGGCGTTCGTTTTACCTATCAGGGTCAGCAGTATTTCCAGATCTATGCGCTGGAGGGCGGCACCAGGATCAATGTCCGGGAGCCGCTGGAGCAGATCGTTCTCCCGGCAACGACGGGGGATTTCCAGGGATTCGATATCGACGGAACGAAGATCTGCACCATCGAGGGCAGTCCGCGGAAGTCTTTCCTGAAAAGTTATGACCGCTCGAGGAAGTATCAGCCGACAATCATCCGTACCTGGGATTACGGCACCGGCGCCATGTCCCGGAGAGTGATCAAAGGCGCGGCGAGACTTTCGTTCCGGGAGCCGGAGGGAGTGAAGCTGATGGAGAACGGACAGATGCGGATCATGTTTGTGTCGAACCGGCTGACGAATCAGTCCTGCAATATTTATGATGTAAAATAAAATGTACGGAGACGGGGACAGCCCGGGAAAGGGCGATGTCGCAGAGTCTCTGACAAAAGATAAAAATGAGACGGCTGCAATGTTTTGCCTGTACAAAAATACGGAGAGATAAGACAGATCTGACGACGATATTTTGTACAGCAGCTTGCAGCCGTCTTTTTTTGTTTTCAATGTGTTCCTGTACAACAAAAACGCTCCGCGAGGATCGCGCTGCGGCGGATGGGGAGAGGTCGCTCTTGTGACTGTGCCGTTTTATAAGGCTGCTTTATAAATACGCCCGCATATCCACGGAGAGGTCTTCCTCCAGTTTGATGACTTTTTTGACGAGAGCCTTTGCCTGGGCGCTGGCGTTCTGGCAGTCATTTAAATATTTGTTTAAGGTGCGCACGCCCATATCGCATCCGGTGCTGATGAGGTTGGCGATGGTGTCGTCGCCGGGATTGACCGACATGGTAAGGTTGGTCTTGATCCAGGACATACTTTTTGCCATCATGCTTGGTTCCTCGTCGGGCATATGGTGTTTTAACAGCAGGGCGTGCGTCTCATCCCCCAGCTTTTCGTGTTCCTGCTCGCAGGTGGTCAGTTTATTTTTCAGTTCTTCGTTTTTGACATTGGGAAGCACTTCCCGGATGGCGTCCACCGCCATCTTGATGCCGCTGTTACATTCTTTTAACAGCTGGCAGGTATCCTGTTTTTGCATAGTTTCTCCTTTCCTGACGCATTTCCTGCGTCAATCATGGTAGATTTGAAAGTTTACTTTCAAACTTCTGCCTCCTTTGTGTTTGAAAGACACATTTCCTGTGTGTCCGCGGTACATTTTCCGGCAAATGTATCTGCAGGGGAAAATGCACCTGCGTTCGCAGAGATAGTATCTGCGTATGAGCGCAAAATATTACAGGGGATTTTTTGAAAATGATGTTTTTTTGATGCGGCGTGTCGGAAATGTATCGCCATCGCTGAGAAAAATGATTTTATAATTGTGCAATATGATGGTATAATAAGTGCAATTAGAGCGATTGAAAATAGTTTTGGGAGGAATCACTATGCCAAAATGGATAGATTTAAATGAGGTGGATGACGACGATATTCTGCCTAAGAGAAACCGCATGAGCAAAAGTTTTGTGGAAAAGACAGATGGCAGTTCTCCGGAGATGGAGAGTGCGGGAACGGGCGGTTACCGGGCGCAGATGGGCGCCGACGCCTGTGAGGATGATTTTCTGGATGCGATGGAACCGGCCAAGAAGAGTATGACCATCTTTTTTCTGATTGATGTGTCCGGTAGTATGAAAGGGACGAAGATCGGTTCGCTGAACAGGACCATGGAGGAGCTTCTGCCTTCTCTGGTCGGCGTGGGAGAGGCGTCCACGGATGTGAAGATCGCCATCATGAAGTTTTCCACGGATGTGGAGTGGGTGACGCCGGAGCCGGTGCGCATTGAAGAGTATCAGTACTGGAACCGCCTGGAAGCGGAGGGCCTGACTTTTATGGGCGATGCGTTTCTGGAACTGTCAAAGAAGCTTTCCAGAAACAGCTTCTTAAGTTCCCCGTCCATTTCCTTTGCGCCGGTGATCTTCCTGCTGTCGGACGGATCGCCGAACGACGACTGGAAGAAAGGGCTGGAGACGCTCAGGCAGAACAAATGGTTCCAGCATGCGTTAAAGATCGCGCTGGGCATCGGCTCGAAGGTGAACATGGATGTGCTGCGCGCCTTTACCGGCAACGATGAGCTGGCCGTGCAGGCGAAAACGGCGGATCAGCTGCGGGAGCTCATTAAGCTTCTGGCGGTGACGTCCTCGCAGATCGGCAGCCGGAGTCTGGCGCTGGTGGACCAGGGCGGAAGGATGCAGCAGCCGGGCGAGGCGGTTGTCGCCATGGCAAAGCAGCAGGTACTGGTGGAGGAGATTCGCTCCGGTACGAAAGATATTCTGGGAGAGGCCGTGGATCTGGATGCGGTCGACTTCGACGAAGGATGGTAAGAGAAAATGAGAGAGTTAAAAATAGGTGAGAGGATTCCGGTGGAGGCGGGCGGCGAGGCCGTTGTGTCCCGGGAGCTGGGACGGGGCGGTCAGGGCATCGTCTATCTGGTGCGGTATCAGGGCAGGGAATATGCGCTGAAATGGTACTTTATCAGCCGTATCCGGAATCCGGAAGCGTTCCGCGATAATTTGCGGAGAAACATCGAGGATGGCGCGCCGGACGGCGGCAGACAGTTTATCTGGCCGCTGTTTCTGACGGAGCAGAAAAAGAACGGGGCCTTCGGCTACCTGATGCGGCTGGCGCCGGCGGGCTATGATTCTTTTACGGATATTTATAATGGATATCGGTGGGAAAAATCGGTGGCCAAAGGACGTCCGGCGAGAAAGAGGAAAGTGCGGTTCGCGTCCCTTGACGTGATGATCACCGCGGCCATCAACATTGTCCGGGCATTTCGCTCGCTGCATCTTGCGGGCAAGAGTTACCAGGATCTGAATGACGGTGGTTTCTTTATCGATACGAACACCGGAGACGTGCTGGTGTGTGACTGCGACAATGTGGCGGCGGACGGTGAAAACTTCGGCATCGGAGGAATGCCGGGCTTCATGGCGCCGGAGGTCGTGCGGGGCATTGCCAAGCCGGGCGTGCTTACCGACCGGTATTCGCTGGCGGTGGTACTGTTTAAATTGTTTTTCCGCGGCGACCCGCTGGAGGGCAGCAAGGTGCTGCAGTGCGTGGTCATGACGGAGGAGAACGACCTCATTCATTATGGAAGGAATCCGGTCTTTGTCTACGACCCGAATGACGCTTCCAACCGGCCGGTGAAGGGGGTACATGATAATGTCATCCGCCTGTGGCAGATTTATCCGGATTATATCCGGCAGGCGTTTACCCTGTCTTTTACTTACGGGATTCAGGAACCGAACGCCCGGATCATCGAGAAAAACTGGCTGCAGATGTTGATGCAGCTGAAGCTTGATATCATTCACTGCGGTTGCGGACGGACGGCGTTCGCTTCCGCCTTTGAGAAGAAAGGGGAGCACACGCTGCTCTGTCCGCACTGCGGCAGCCCGATCTATATGATGAGTGTGAAAGATTTTGAGATTCCGCTGTATCCGGGGGCGAAGATCTACCGCTGTGTCACAGAAAAAAACAACGATGACCTGGAGAGTGTGACGGGAACGGTGATCGAGAACCGAATTAAAAAAGGATTGTTCGGCGTCAAAAACATGTCCCGCCAGACCTGGCAGGCGGTGTTCCCGGATCATTCTCTCCGGGAAGTGGGACCGGGAAAAGGCGTCCCGATCTGGAAGGGGCTGGAGATTGATTTCGGCGATGGGATCAGCGGAAAGCTTCTGCTGTAAAGAAGATAGAAGAGCAGTTCTTAGAAAGGCTCGCGCACCGCGCAGGCGGTCGTGAGACAGACGATACGATGAGTGAGAAGAAAGAAAGGGTCCGGGTGTCTCTCGCAGAAATCTGTGAGGAGACGCGATGGGCAAAAGATGAGAAAACCGGACGGCGTGTGAAAAAACCGGCGGTCTTTTCCAGCATGCGGGCGCTGCTGCAGGGCGCGTTCTCTCTGGTGGAGTATTTTGAAGAGTTGCACCGGGAGGGAAAGGTGTACGAAGGAAATGCGTCGGACGTCTTTTTGTTCTCGCTGGCAGACGGGGAGATGACCTGTCGTTTCCCGGAGGCAGCAGACGGGGCGACTGACGCTTCGGAAGCCGGGCAGAGAGCGGACGGGGCGACTGACGTTTCGGAAGCCGGGCAGAGAGCAGACGGGGCGACTGATGCTTCAGTAGCCGGGCAGAGAGCAGATACAGATGTGACTGACACACGGAAAGCAGGGCAAAGAACAGACAGAGTCAGGATGCCGGAAAAAGACGCGCTGGTGGAGATCAATGAATTTCTGGCGCCGGAGCTGGTTACATGGATAAAAGAAGGAAAAAATATGTCGGAGCTTCCCTTTACGGTGGAGACCGACCGGTATTTTCTGGCAGTGTTTCTGTTTGAATATTTCTTTCATACCGGTTCGCCCTTTGAGGGGAAGAAGATGGTGAACCGGTGTTTCCTCTCTCCTCTGGAGAAAGAAGTCTTCCGGGCGGAGCGGGGACAGTTCTGCATGGACATCGGAGAAAATGAAAATACGCCGGTGACGGGGATTCAGGATAAGCTGATCCACTACTGGAAAGAGTACCCGGAGATGCTGCGGAAAATGTTTCAGAGAGCTTTTCTGGACGGAGGCGTTCTGTTGGAGCTTCGTCCCACGGAGGTGGACTGGAAACAGGTGCTGGTGCGGCTTTTGATGGATTATCAGGTCTGCGGCTGTGGATTTCAGGGCTTTTCCGGACAGCTGATGTCGCAGAAAAACGGGACGCTGGTCTGCCCGGTCTGTGGGCGGACATACTATGTGCTGTCCAATGGCATGGATGAGATTCTGCTGACGGAGGGAGCGAAGCTCTATGCCTGTCAGACCGGCCGGGATGCTTTTGATAAAGATACCGTGACTGCGCTGGTGGTGGAGAACCGGCAGAGAAAAGGTCTTTACGGTATCAAGAATATCAGCCGGGGCGTCTGGCGGGGACTGTTTCCCGATGGAAGCGTGCGTGAGATCCGGGAAGGGCAGGGTATCCCAATCTGGAACGGGATGCAGGTTCGTTTTGAAACCGGGGAAGAGTGGAGCCTGCGTCTGGGAGCCGGTCAGGGTCAGAGTGGGTCCGCCGGAAAACAGGAGAAAGGGTCCCGCTGATTGGAATCGAAATAAGACCGGTCAGGAGAAGGCAGAATCTGATCGGTAGAAAAATAGAAGACAGAATACAAAAGGAGGGCTGAGAAATGAGCAGCAGATATGTGGAAAGTATAGATGCCATTGACCCGCTGGACACGATGCCGCCGGCGAAGAAAAGTATGGTCATCTTTTTTCTGGTGGATACCTCCAAAAGTATGGAGGGAACGAAGCTGGATTCGTTAAACAGAGTGATGGGAGAGATCCTTCCGGAGCTGATCGGAGTGGGGGAGGCCGGCACGGATGTGAAGATCGCCGTGCTGTCCTTTTCTTCCGGCTATGAGTGGGTGACGCCGGAGCCGGTTCTGGTGGAAGAGTATCAGAGATGGGAGAATCTCCGGGCGGATGGAGTGACAGACCTGGGAGAGGCGTGCGAGGAGCTGAGCCGGAAGTTATCGAGAAACGGTTTCCTGCGCTCCCCGTCTCTGTCCTACGCGCCGGTGATCTTCCTGTTGACGGACGGATATCCGACGGACAATTACAAAAAAGGTTTTGAGATGCTGAAGAAGAACCGCTGGTTCCAGTATGGGCTGAAGATCGCCCTTGCCATCGGTTCCAACGTGGACATGGAAGTGCTGCAGGAGTTCACGGATGATGAGGAACTGGTGCTGCAGGCCTGCGGCGCGGAGATGCTGCGCAAGCTGGTGCGGGAGATCGCGGTGACTTCCTCAAAGATCGGCAGCACGAGCATGACGCTCACCGACGCGAAAGGGGAGCGCTCCGTCGAGGATGTGGCGGGAGCCAAAAAGGAACAGATGGTGGAGGCTGTGCAGGAGATCCGGCAGGATGTGCTCGGCGTGGACGATCTGGAGGATCTGGACGACCTGGATATCGAGTTTGATGAGGGATGGTAGGATGTTTCAGGGATTTCATTTGACCGTGACCGGCGACAGCCATATAAAAAGGGGCATCGTGTGTCAGGACAGCGCCGGTGTCTGCGTGACAGACGCTTTCGCCATCGCGGTGGCGGCGGACGGTCATGGCAGCGCGAAGCATTTCCGGAGCGACGCCGGCTCGCGGATTGCCGTAAAGATCACTCTGGAGTTGTTGAAGAATTACATGAACCGGACGGATTTCCGCCAGCAATTCCGGGCGCACCCGGAGTTTATCCTCAGCCAGATGGAAAAACAGATCCTCATGAAATGGCGGGAAGCCGTGGAGGAATACCATCTGGAGAATCCTCTCACGGAAGAGGAGAAGGAAAAGCAGGCAGCGGCAGGCGGGAACCCGCGCACCGCAGTCATTTACGGGAGTACGGTGCTGGCGGCGGTGCTCGCCGATGATTTTGCCTATGGCCTTGTGTTGGGAGACGGCGGTTTTGTGGCGCTTGATGAGGCGGGACACATTTTTATCCCGGTGGAAGACCCGAACTCCCGTGCCAACTATACCTCGTCGCTGTGCAACACGGACGCGATCCATTTTTTTGAACACTGGTATACGGAGGAGCCGGTCCGGGCGTTGTTCGTATCCACGGACGGATTGTTCAAATCCTTTGCCAGCGAGGAAGATTTCCTGCGCTACCACGGCCTGCTGACTCAGATGTTCGGGGATGAGGCGCGGATGGAAAAGAGTATCAGGCGCAATTTTGAAAAGCGGACCAGAGAGGGAAGCGGGGATGATATTTCCATTGCCTTTGTCTACAGAGCAGGATAAGACGAGATCGGGGAGGACGGCTGCCGGTACCCGGGAAAACGTGGCTTATAAGAGATGGGGATGAGATATCAGCCCCTTGTACAGGAGGAATGTCATGAAAAAGGAAGCAAGTGTGATTCTGGCGAAATGTGCCAGTGATAAATTGTACGGGATCCGTATTGAAAAAAGGGATAACGACTGGGTCCGTACCTGGGCTTTTAAGATCAAAGAGGAGATGGCGGAGAAAGAAGGCTTTGACAAGGTGAACTTCACCGGAAGCTTTTATACCGATGAGGAGTATCCGGGCTGCCCGTACTGCGGCGCGAAGAAATGTTTCGTCTGTGGAAGCTGCGGCAAAGTAAACTGTTATGACGGCTCCGACAAAGTAGTCTGCAACTGGTGCGGCGCCGGCGGTACGGCGACCAGCGATGATGAGAAGATGGACGTCTCCGGCGGCGGTTTTTAATGAACGGGTCAGTACACCAGACCCCTTTCCGGGGCGGCGGACAGGAATTTCGTTGTTTTTTTGGCGGCGGTTTGTTATAATTTATCCAGTAGAAAAGACAGATACGAATATTAAGACAGACGGAGATCAGACTATGAAGGAATCACTCAGTACATCAATGAAAGATTTAATACTAAATGCTTCTGCCAAGATGACGGAGAACTGTCACAGCATGGACTTTATCGTGTCCAAGGGAAACCGGCATCTGCCGGACAGAAGAAATATTATCGGCATACTGAAAGATTTGCGGCGGGTGATGTTTCCCGGTTTTTTCGGGGATGAGAATATCACGCTCCTTTCCCCGGATTATTTCATCGGGGACTGCCTCACTCACGTGTATACGAATCTGAAAAAAGAGGTGGCGGCATCTCTGTATTACAGAGATTATGATAAGTACAGCAGAGAAGAGATTGAAGAGCAGGCGGAGAGTATCTGCGCGCAGTTTTTCCGTCGCCTGCCGGATATCCAGCAGATGCTCATGAAGGACGTGCAGGCAGGCTTTGACGGAGACCCGGCGGCAAAGAGCCGGGAGGAAGTGGTATTTTCCTATCCGGGACTGTTCGCCATCTTTGTATATCGGATCGCCCACGAGTTTTACGTGCAAAATGTACCGTTTCTGCCACGTATCATGACCGAGTACGCGCACAGCCGGACCGGTATTGATATTAACTCCGGCGCGGTGATCGGCGAGTACTTCTTTATCGACCACGGTACCGGCGTCGTGATCGGCGAGACCACGGAGATCGGCGATTATGTCAAGCTCTACCAGGGCGTGACTCTCGGTGCGTTATCCACAAGAAGCGGCCAGAAGCTGGCCGGCAAGAAACGACATCCGACCATTGAAGATCATGTGACCGTATATTCCGGTGCTTCCATCCTGGGCGGCGAGACCGTGATCGGAGAAGGAGTCATCGTGTCCGGCGGCGCGTTCGTGACTAAGTCCGTTCCTCCGTATACGAAGGTCATCGTGAAGAATCCGGAGCTGCAGATCAAAGACTCCGATGTGAAGATCGAGCTGCAGGGCACGGAGAATAAAGAGGGACTTTGGGAGATCTAGTGTATTTGCAAAGGAGTATGTGCGTATGAATAAGAAATACATTGTCCAGGCCAGAGTATTTAAAGCGATGTCAGATGAGAATCGTCTCAAGATTCTCGAACTGCTGCATGAAAGGGAATATAACGCCAGCGAGCTGCTGGCGGAAATGGATTTCGGACAATCCACTCTGTCTCATCACATGAGGATCCTGCTGAGCGCCGGTGTGGTGCAGGCAAGGAAAAACGGAAAGTGGACATACTATTCTTTGCAGAAAAAAGCATACGAGGAGATGGCGGAATGGATCCGGCAGTATCTGTAAATCTTCCGGATGTTCCCGGATCGCCGGATTTTCAGGCGTCGCATATCCGGGCGTCAGATTGCCGGAACGCACATTTCCGGATTTTTATAATATCTGCTTGACAACTCACTTTCTTATATAGTAGAATATTATCGTTGCGAGTGTCGCAGCAGATGCCCAGATAGCTCAGTTGGTAGAGCAGAGGACTGAAAATCCTTGTGTCACTGGTT
>HHCFR02800__coassemble_2130_pt1 | contig 14365 bp, 18 predicted proteins | sample HHCFR02800__metabat2_high_PE_030 | metagenome-assembled genome bin HHCFR02800
TGATTCGTTATAATAAGAGAGGGGAGACCCGGAAAGGAAGGTTTTCATGCGCCCGGACAAAGAAAAGGAAGAAAATAAACAGAATACGCGGGAACAGCCGGATGTGCTCGAAGAAGTGATTGCCCGGTATTATCCGGAGATTCTCAAATATTGTCTCTGGCACGCGCCCGGGCCGTCCATGGCGGAGGATGCGGCTCAGGAGACCTTTCTCAAACTGGTGCGGTATTTTCATGAGAAACTGCCCGATAAGAAAATGGTCCGAAGGAACGGGTGCGGGGAGGATAGAGTCGCCGGGGAAAAGGATTTCCACTTCCTCCGGCCTCTTTTGTATCGGATTGCTGCCAACACATGCATTGATATGAGACGGAAAAAGAGCAGCCAGGAGCTGTCGCTGGAGAGTCTGGCGGGATACGATCGTGGGGAAGATAAGTCGAAAGAACGGTGGGAGGACACCGGGAGAGGACCGGCAGGACAGGTGGAATCCGGCTATGACCGGGTGGATTCTGATATGGAAGTACGGCGGCTCATTGAGAAGCTGCCGGAAGGGCAGAGGGATATTGTGATATTGCGCTGTTCGCAGGATCTGACTCTCCGGGAGATCGCAAAGATTACGAAGCTGCCCCTGCGGACTGTACAGTCCCGTCTGCGGGCGGCCTTAAAATATCTGAAAAAAGAACTGGAAAAGGAGGGGTTTCAATGGAAGAGAGATTGCGGGAGATGATGCATCAGATCGCTGTGCCGGATGAGGAGAACGGACTTTCCCGAACCATCGCCCTGGCAAGGGAGGAGGAGCGGAGGCAGAGAAGGAGAGAGAGGATTTCTTTTGCCCGTTTTATTTGGATACAGGGGAAATATGTGGGCTGTAAGATCTGGGCGGCGCAGGCCGGATGTCTTCTGATCGTGACCGCCCTGCTGTTATCAATGTTTGGGACGCAGTTTTTTCGGATTCCGGTATATGCTGTCCGGTATGCCTGCACGGTGTCCGGTTCTGTTTTGTTATGCAGCGTTCCTTTTTTAAGCCGTTCGGTCCGCTACAACATGCATGAGCTGGAGACGGCCTCCTATATGTCGGCCAGACGCCTGCTGGCGGCAAAGCTGCTCTGGATCGGAACGGGCGACGCCGTTGTCTTGACCGGTCTTTTGCTGTTTATGACAATGTATGCTCCGCTGGGAAATATGTTTCTGCTCCTTTGTCTTCTGCTTCCGTTTTTGCTGACTGCAGCGGCCGGCCTGTTTTTTTTGCAGTCGCTGGGGCTTCGCTATGTGCCAGCGGCTTGTGCCGGCGTCAGTTTTATCATTGTTTTGGCGGCGATTTTGGGGAGCCGGAAGCTGTTGATTTTATGGGAAGGAGAACACTTTGCCGGGGGAGCTTTTTTACTGCTGGCAGTACTCTGTCTTCTCTGTGCGTATGAGATCCGGGCGCTTTTTCGCCGTGGAAACTATGAGGAACTGCAGCTTTCGTGCTGACTGCCGGATGAGGCAGAAATAAAATGATAAAAAACGTGGCAGAATGATAGAAAAAACTCTTGCAGGATACGTGGGATAATGATAGTATGAACCGGGAATTTTGCAGGCGTATGCAGCCTGTGAGATTGTGATGATAATGAAAGTATAAAGGAGAGAATACAGATGATTCATTTGTTACTGGCGATTATCTACCTGGCGTTTATCAGCCTCGGATTGCCGGACGCCCTGCTTGGTTCTGCCTGGCCGTCCATGTATCAGGAGTTTTCCGTACCGGTTTCGTATTCCGGCATGATCTTTATGATCATTGCGGCGGGAACGGTCATCTCCAGTCTGCAGAGCGACCGCCTCACCAAATGGCTTGGCACCGGAAAGGTGACCGCCATCAGCGTCCTCATGACAGCGGTGGCGCTCTTTGGGTTTTCCATCAGCGATTCCTTCCCGGCACTCTGTCTCTGGGCGGTGCCTTACGGCCTCGGAGCGGGCAGTGTGGATGCCGCGCTCAACAATTATGTGGCGCTTCATTATAAGAGCCGCCATATGAGCTGGCTGCATTGCATGTGGGGAATCGGAGCGTCCGTCGGTCCGTATATCATGGGATGGATGCTCACCGGCGGTTTCGGATGGAATATGGGTTACCGCACCATTTCCTTCTTGCAGGTGGGACTGACCGTCCTCTTATTTGTCAGTCTGCCGCTCTGGAGAAAACAGACGACGGAAGCGCCGGATGACTGTGAGATATCCGCTGCGCCTGAGAAGGAGGGGAGGGCGCTTTCCCTGCGGGAGATCATCCGCATACCGGGAGCAAAAGAAATGATGTTTGCCTTCTTTTGTTACAGCGCGGTGGAACAGACCGTCAGCCTCTGGGCCAGCGGCTATCTTGTGTTCCATATGGGAATGTCCGCGGAGAATGCCGCCGGATTTGCCGGACTGTTTTTCATCGGTATCACTGCCGGACGTTTTCTGAGCGGTTTTATGACCCTGAAGTTTAACGATACGCAGATGATCCGTCTGGGGCAGGTATTCATCCTGATCGGAATCATCGCCCTCGTTCTGCCATTTGGAGAGATGGCGGCGCTGGCGGGATTATTGCTCCTCGGATTTGGATGCGCGCCAATCTATCCGTCCATCATCCACTCCACGCCGGATAACTTTGGCAAGGACAAATCCCAGGCGGTCATGGGTGTGCAGATGGCTTTTGCCTATGTGGGAACCCTTCTCATGCCTCCGGTCTTTGGTTTCATCGCCAATGGGATCAGCGTTTCCCTGTTCCCGGTATACCTGTTGCTGGCACTCGCGGTCATGGTTTTCATGCATGAGAAAATGCTTCTCAAAAAACGGGGATTCGGGAGAAAACGGGCGGCTCAGTCAATCTGAATACAGTATATTTTTTATTTCAGCAAGGATTGTCAGAAAAGGCAATCCTTTTTCTTTTCTCAATCGTTATAACAGGTAAAGGAGGGAAGACCATGGAATTATATTTGGATCACATTTCTAAAAAATACAAGGACAAAACCGCTGTCGATGACGTCACGCTCCGGATCACACCGGGGGTCTGGGGGCTTCTTGGCGCCAACGGCGCGGGAAAGACGACGCTCATGCGGATGATCGCGGGCATCATGCGCCCCACAGCCGGACAGGTAGAATATGACGGACTGCCAATCGGTGAGCTGGGAGCGGCGTACCGGGACCGGTTTGGGTATCTGCCGCAGGAATTCGGGTTTTATCCCGAGTTTACGGTCAAAGACTATCTGTATTATGTGGCGGCGTTAAAGGGTCTTAAAAAACGGGAAGCCAGGCGGAAGACAGAGGAGCTCCTTGCGCAGATGACGCTGACGGAGGTCCGCAATAAAAAGATCGTAAAGCTTTCCGGCGGCATGAAACGGCGGGTCGGCATTGCCCAGGCGCTTCTCAACGAGCCGGAAATCTTAGTCCTCGATGAGCCGACCAGCGGCCTGGACCCGGGGGAACGCGTCCGTTTCCGCAATCTTTTGTCCGAGTTTGCCCAGGACAGGATCGTACTGATTTCCACCCACATCGTCTCGGATGTGGAGTACATCGCCATGCAAAACGCTATCATGAAAGACGGACGGATCATCGCCCGGGGGACGACGGAGGAACTGATCAGGCAGGTGGACGGAAAGGTGTGGAGCGGGCGGATTCCGGAGAGCAGATTGCTGGAATACGAGAGAAGACTTCGCATTGTCAACCTGAAAAATGAGGAGGGCGGCCAGATCTCTCTCCGATATCTGGCCGAAGCGCCACAGATAGAAGGAAGTATATCCGTGCCGCCGCGGATGGAAGATCTCTACCTGTGGCTGTTTCCGCAGGAGAGAGAAAGCCTGCAAACTTTGTGCGAAACGGAGGGATAGCATGAGAATTTTTACGCTGGAAATAAAAAAGATCATAAAAACGAGGGTGACATGGATTCTGCTGCTTGCCGCGCTGGCGCTGTCTGTTTTGATGGCATATCTGCCGGTGACTTTTGAGGGCCTCAGCTATAAAGCAGAAAACGGAGAAAGGGTGCAGCTTAGCGGTCTTGCAGCCATACATTACGCAAAAGACGCGGGAGCGTCCCTGTCCGGAGCTGTGACGGCGAAAAAGATACAAACGGCGGTAGGAGAATATCAGGAGGCGCTGCGGGAATACGGCGTTGAGGATTCTTTTGAACTGCCGGAGGACGTTTACTATGACAGACTGATGATCTATCAGCCTTTTATCCACGGAGTGAAGGAAGTCTTTTCCGATGAGAAAACCGGTATGGCGCCGGGATTGCTGGATATAGACCCGGAAGAAGTCGGTACATTTTATGAGAGAGCGCCCATTCGGCTTGAAAACCTCATGCGGATGGAAGGCAGCCGCCAGTCCGATATTGATAAGGCAGAGGAAATGTACCGGGAGATAGAGACGCCGTTTCAATATTATGAAGGCGTATCGGGAAACAGTATGGACTATCAGGTGCTGACGATCTTTCTGCTGACCATTATCTGCGCGGTCATCGTATCGCCGGTATTCTCCATGGACTACCAGACCGGCGCGGACGACATCCTTCGCTGCACCAAACACGGGAGGCTTCACCTGGCGGTGTTTAAAATACTGGCCGCCCTTGTGATCACCGGTGTGACCTTCCTCTTGTGCGGCGTCCTGTGGATTCTCACGACCAACACTTTGTTCGGCTGGGAGAGCACCAAAACATCCATGCAGATGCTCTTCTCTGTCAGCAGCCTCCCGGCGCTTACCATCGGAGAACTGGAATGGACGAATCTTTTGGGAAGCTTCCTGCTGTTTTTCTCCCTGATGAGCCTGATCCTGTTCCTCTCCGCCAGAATCAGAAACGCCGCCGTCGCCCTGGCAGCCGCCATGTTTTTCTGCATCCTGCCAATAATTACTTACATCGGCGCGCCGGAAACCCTTGCCAACTGGCTGCAATGTCTGCTGCCGGGCGGTGCGCTCGGCTTAAATAACAGCCTGCTGTATGCCATGACGGAACTGGACTTTCTGCATCCAGGTGGTCTGTCCGTCTGGAACGTCCATCTGATGTTTGTGATCGCTGCATTGTGGATACCGGTGCTGCTCATCGGGACGGTGTGGTCGTATTGCAGGAGAAGAGGGTAGGAGAAGGAAAGCCAAGCGACAATTTCTTAGGCTAATTTTTTCATTGCAATGTATAGTTATTTGGTCCTCGTAGATCTGATGCCGCCGGATATCAGCGGCATGGAGATTATCAAGGCAATTCGGAAGGTCAGTACCATTCCGATCATCATTAAAACGTGAGATTTCCGGAAGAGAAAAGAGAGGTCTGTTTTGTATAATGGGGGTGGAACAGGAGGTATACAAAATGGATGATGTGATGAAAACGAACGGTGGTTGTCTGCACGATTTTGTCACTCTGGCCATTCATCACCGGGATGATCCGGAAATCTGTGCCGACGACCATCGTAACCTCTTTGTTTGTGATCGTAGCCCGTCAGGTGGTCATCAGCAAAAATGCGGCAAACAGAGAATCGCTTCTTCAGATTCTGTTCGTCTTTGTGATTACACTGATCGCAGTGTTGTTCATTTTTAAAAAGAAGGTGCCGGAGCTGTGATTGGTTTACTCCTCATCTTCCTGCTCTTTGCAGTACGCCAGGAATTCTTCTCTTGTCACGCGCTTCGCGCCTTCTTTCTGTATATCGGTGCGGTCGTCGATCGGAACGCCGTATTCCCGCTCCATGATGGCCTTGATGCGCGGACGGCAGAAGTCGCCTTGGCAGTATCCCATGGAGGCGCGGGTGCGGCGTTTTACGCCGTCTACGGAGAGAACCGGGATGCCGCGGTGCAGGCAGTCCACGATGGTCTTTTCTTCCACCTGCTCGCAGCGGCAGATGATCTTTTCCGGGCAGGACGGGATGTCCAGAAGCGGCGCGATCTCGGAGTATGGCCTCATCTCTTCTTTCCGTTCGATGATCGGGGCGCGGTATGGGTCGTAGGATGGGTCGTCCACGAGGACGAGGCCCTGTGCTGCCAGCTCGTCCGCGATCATGTCGGCGATGGCCGGCGAGGAGGTAAGACCCGGCGACTGGATGCCGGCGGCATTTAAGAAATGCGGGGTGGCGGTGGCGCCCACGATGAAGTCGTCGGTGCTTGCCACGGCGCGGATGCCGGTGAAGCTCCGGATGAAGGTCTCGATATCCATCTTGTCGGTGGTGAGGAGCCCTTCTTTGTAAATTTTATAGAGTCGTTCCACATGGGTGCTTCTGTCCACGGCGCCGTCCTCGTCGATGGCGTCCGGTCCTAAGAGCAGGTTGCCGTGGTAGGTGCTTGTGACCAGGATTCCCTTGCCCATCTTCGACGGCATCTGGAAGACAACGGTGTTTAACGCCTTGCCGGTTCCCGGCGCGAACAGGATGTACTCGCCGGAGCGCGGGCGGATGTCGAAGGTTTTCTCATTGACCATCTGGTCGACCTTGTCGGAATACAGTCCGGCGGCGTTGATGACATAGCGGGCTTTGAAGTCCCGGTTGGTCATATGCACGACGAAATGATCTTCTTCTTTGTCAATTCCCAACACTTCTGAGAATAAAAACAGTTCCACGCCGTTGTGAACGGCATTTTCCGCCATGGCGATCGCCATCTCGTATGGAGAGCAGACGCCCGCTCCCTCGCAGTAAAGGGCATAGAGGACATCCGGGTTGATGTTCGGCTCCAGAGCGAGGATCTCATCGTGATTTAAGATCTTAAGATCGGTCAGACCGTTCTTCTTTCCGTTTTCCAGCATGGCCTCAAGCTTCGGCAGGTCATTTTCATCGGTGGTGATCACCAGGCTGCCGGTCTTGCGGAAACCGAAATGCAGTTCTTTGTCGAGCTGTTCATACTGTACCCGGCCTTTGTAGCACAGACGCCCTTTTAACTTGGCGTTGGCTTCGGCGTATCCGCCGTGGACGATGGCGCTGTTTGCCTTGGTGGAGCCCATGGCGACGTCGTTGGACTTCTCCACAAGACAGACGGAGAGCTGATAGCGGGACAGTCTTCGGGCGATGGCGGTGCCGACGATACCGGCGCCGATGATTAATACGTCATACATAATATTCTCCTCCTTTTTCTTTTCAGTCATTACTATATATTTTCTGATAACAGGAATCGTTATTGATTTTTATTATACTACGAAGTCCCGCAAGCCACAAGAAAAATGTCAGGGAGGTTTCTGTTTTTCGATGAGAAAAAATTGGTAACTTTCCGTTCTGCCCGGTCCGGGCAGCCTTAGGGGAACATCGTGACAAAAAATGGTAATCATATCTTCCGGGTTGTCTCATATATATAAAGCATAAGCCAGCCGACCAAGGAAAAGCTCAGGCCGGGTGGCGCGAAGCATATGCGCGCAGGCGGACATCTGCACGGCAAGGAACGAAGGCGGTGCGGGACGCGCGTCCGGCGAAAGGAGGGACAGCCAATGGAAACGGGAGGGCTTGCCGGAGAACTTCTGCACATTTTCTCTGACAGTATACGAAAGCGGATGGAGAGGGTGTTGCAGCGCCCCGACTTAACGGAAATCCGGCTGCGGGTGTATCTGCCGCTGACGATCCGGACGCTTAAGAAAGAGTATTATCTTACAGAAGAGGGCGGGCTGTCCTGCGAGGAGACGGGGGCTTACCGGGTGACTCCGGAGGACATCCGTCTGATATTTCAGAAGATCAGCCAGTACTCCCTGTTTGCCTACAAAGAAGAAGTGCGGGAGGGATATATCACCTTAAAAGGCGGCCACCGTATCGGTCTTTGCGGAAAAGTGTACTATGACGGGGAGGGACGGCGGCAGATACAGCAGATTTCTTCGATGAATATCCGGATCGCCAGAGAGGTGATCGGGTGCTGCTGTACCTTTTTTCCGTATCTCACGGAGGACGGCTGTTTTTTTAACACCCTGCTCATCTCGCCGCCGGGCGGCGGGAAAACCACATATTTGAGAGATCTGATCCGGATGCTGTCCGACGGGACCGACTACTTTGAAGGGCAGAATGTCTCGGTGGTCGATGAGCGCAGTGAGATCGGCAACCGGACAAGGCTGTCGGAAGGATTTTATCTCGGAAAGCGGACAGACCTTCTCGACCACTGTCCGAAAGCGGAGGGGATGCTCATGATGCTGCGGACCATGGGACCGCAGATCATCGCGGCCGATGAGATTGGGGATGCGAAAGATATGGAAGCGCTTCGATACATACGAAACTGCGGCTGCCGGCTGCTCCTCACCGTACATGGCAGGGATGTGGAAGATATCCTGGAACGGCCGTACCTGGGCGAATATCTGCGGAAGAATCCCTTTGAGAGATATGTACAGATTCAGGCGGAGAAAACCGGACGGCGGCGCATTGACATTTTTGATGCCGGAAAGGGGCGGGTCTGGAGGGGAGTGACATGAGATGGTTTGGAGCTTTTCTTTTGCTGGTATCCGGTTATCTCTTAAGCCGCCGTCTGTCGGAGCCGGCCATGCGGCATGTGGAGATCCTCGAGGAAGGGGAGTATCTGTTCCGGCTGCTGGAATCCGAGATTCGAAATGCCAAGGTTCCCCTTCCGGCGCTGTTTGCGGAGATCAGCCGCCGCACCGATTCCATCTGGAAAGATTTTTTTGCAGAGTTATCCAAAAAGATGCAGGACGGCGGGGACTTTACATTTTCAGAAGAATTTGAACGGCTGTTTTCCATCCATCTGGCAGAAACGCTCACCGATGAGGAACAGAACCTTTTCCTCCGGTCCGGGCGCAACCTGCTCTCGGATGATCTGGTTTTTCACAAAAACGCGTCGGAGCAGCTCTCTTTGGAGATCAGGGAACATGTCGCAGTCATGAAAAAACGGCTGGACAGCCAGAAAAAGGTGTACCAGGCTCTCTGTCTGTCCATGAGCGCGCTGCTTGTAATCATTCTGCTATAGGGGAGACAGATATGACCATTCAGCTTATCTTTAAAATTGCAGCCGTGGGAATCCTTGTGACCATCTTAAACCAGGTGTTAAAACACGCCGGCCGGGACGAACAGGCATTCCTCATCAGTCTGTCGGGACTGTTTATCGTGCTGTCGTGGATCATCCCCTGCATCAACGATCTGTTTTCACAGATATACAGTCTGTTTCAACTGTAAATGTACAGGCAGTCCGCCGGTTTTGACAAAGAGACAGTGACGGGGGAATCCATATGGTCATCTTAAAAATCGCGCTGATCGCCATCGGGGGAGCAATCCTCGCTCTGGTGGTGCGGCAGTTTCAGAAAGAATACAGCGTCTTTGTCCTTCTGGCAGTCTGTCTCTTTCTCATCGCCTACCTCACCTCAAATGTATCGGTCATCGTGGAATTTGCGGAAAATTTGGGAGAAAAAATCCAGATCAGCGACGCCTACATAAAAATACTGTTCAAGCTGATGGGCATCGCCTTCACCTGTCAGATCGCATCGAATATCTGTCAGGATCTGGGATACCAGTCCATTGCATTTCAGGTGGAGGTGATCGGAAAAATCTCTATTTTCATCCTGAGTATCCCGATCATCAATTCCCTGCTGGAGACGATCGAATCTGTGATATGACACTGCGGGACGAGGGCAGGCTGTGGACGGAGCATGGAAGAGGAGGGCGGTCATGGAGAAGGCAGCGGGAAAGAAAAGAGACAGGCAAAAGAAAATGCTGATATTTTCACTGGGTATCCTGACGGCCGTCATCCTATCCTTTTCCTGCGGCTGGCTGCCGGTGCGGGCGGCGTATGCGTCATCCGGTGAGGAGAGGTGGGTGGAATCGGAAACATCCAAAAAAGCGAGTCGGGCAGAAGAGCGGGAGGATGAGGAAGAGGAGGAGAACAGCCTGGACATCGACGCACTGTCAAGAGAACTGGAAAGTCTGGAAGAAGACTATGCCTACCCGGATTTTTCCGCCATATTTGACGCTTTGTTGGAGTTTCGTTTCGTGGACGCGATGGAAGAAGCCGGGGTGTGGCTGGTGGAGACGCTGACGTACGAGATTTCTACTTCCTGGGTGTTGGTGGGGGAACTGATCGGCGTGATCTTATTTGCCGCCGTGTTTGGCAACATTTCCTCCTCCTTCCGGCAGTTTGCCATCGGGGACAGCGGCTTTCTGATTGCGTATTTTATCACATTTACGATCCTCTTTTCCAACTTCACCATCATGGCAGACCTTTTTGCCCGCACGGTGGAAACGCTGTCAAAGCTCCTCAAAATGCTGATTCCCGTGTATACGCTGGCAGTCACCTTAACCGGCAATCTGACAGTGGGCGTGGTCTTTTACGAATACTTTATGATCGTGGTACTGGCGGTCAACTGGCTCTGCCTCACAGTGGTGCTTCCCATGATCCAGTACTACCTTCTGTTAGAGCTTTTGAATAACTTCTCCGCCCGGCCCAACATATCGAGACTTTGCGAGAGTCTGTACACACTGTTATCAAAAAGTCTGAAGTTTCTGTTCGTAGTGTTTTTCGGGTTTCATCTGCTGGAGACGATGGTGGTCCCTTCCTTTGACGCGGCCAAAAACACCGTTTTCAACCGGATTGTGGGGATGATCCCCGGCGCCGGTTCCGTGATGCAGTCGGTGGCGGGGACGGTCGTGGGGTCTTCCCTCATGATAAAAAATACAATGGGAGCCGCAGCCATCATATTTATCCTGCTGTTTCTCGCCATCCCCATCGTCAAGCTGCTCTTGTACTGCCTTTTTTACCTGCTGCTGTCCATCTTTCTGGAACCCGTGGCGGACGAGCGTTTCATCCGGTGTATCAGCGCGGCGCAAAAAGGCGGCATGCTGCTGGTATATACGTTGGGGATCACGGCGGCGTTATTTATCCTCACCATAGCGGTCACATCGCTGGCGACCAATAAGATATAAAAAGCAAAGAGAGGCGGTGTCCATGGAATATCTGAAAGACTGGCTGAAAACCATCCTCTATATGAACGTTCTCCTGCTCGTCTGCGACAGCCTGATCCGGAACACAAAGTACGAAAATTATCTGCGGTTTTTCTCCGGATTTCTCATGATGCTCTGCCTCGTCAAACCACTCATTGACGTTGCGGGAGCCGGGCAGTACATGGACGCTTCCTATATTCTCAATCAGATGAAAAATGAGTGGCACATCATCGAAGAATCCGAAGATTTAAGCAAAATGAAAAAAGACATCCAGGACGAATACGAGCAGACGATACAGAAGCAGGTGAAAAGACTCGCCGCTTCTTTTTTCATTGAGGCGACGAAAATCCGGGTTCGCTGGGAGAGTGAAGGAGATGCCATAAAGAGCCTGCGTGTGGAGGGCAGGGAGAGCGGGGAGGAGGGTAAGACCCCGCAGATTCATGAATTCCGGGAGGCGTTGACGGAAGTCTATGATCTGGAATCCGGGAATATAGATATAAAGATCAGAGACTGAAAAGGCAGGGATACATTTTCACAGGGCAGTGAAAAGGAGGACAGGACCGGTATGGAGAAAAAGGAAAAGAAAAAAATAACATGGAAAGACTTCGGTGTGGAGAAGATTCTCCTGATCGCCATCGCCGGCATCATTCTCCTTGTGACAAATTTTTCGGAACGGCGGGAGAGGGAGGAGCCGGAAAAAGCGTCCGAAGAACAAAAAACGGCGGCAGTCAGTGAAAATGAAGCATATATTGAGAGTCTGGAAAATAAATTAGTACATATCCTGGAAAAAGTAGACGGGGTGGGACAGGTGGAGGTGATGATCACTTTAGAAGCTTCCAGAGAATCCGTCTTAAACAAAGACGACACAGAGGAACTGGAAACAGAGACAGAAACATCCGACGGGACAAAAAATGAACGGCGAAACAGCAGAAGAGAAAATGAGACGGTCCTCTCCGATGAGACCGGAGAGTCGGCGCCTTATGTGATCAAAGAGCTGGAACCGGCGATCGCCGGCGTAGTCATCGCCTGCGAAGGGGCAGACGACAACACGGTGGCAGCGGCGGTGACCGGGGCAGCGCAGGTTCTTTTTGGAATATCAGTCAATCGCATTCAAGTTCTGAAAATGGAGGTTCATCAATGAAAAAAATATTCAAAAGTAATCAGATCGCGATCACATCCCTGGCGATCATGATCGCCGTGGCAGGTTATCTGAATTTTACAAAATCAGAAGCGCCGTCCGCCGTCAGCTACGATGCGGCGGAAGAATCCCTCGACACCATTGACACGATGGACATTTCCGACGGCGACGCCCTCATCAGCGAAAAAGTGGACGACGAGATTCCCACAGAGGAGACGGAGACCATCGGCGACGCTGTGCTCACCCAGGCGCAGGTGGGAGAATATGTGGCGGGCGCCAAGATGGAGCGGGAACAGACCCACTCCAAAACCCGTGATTCCCTGAATGAGATTATAGAAAATGAAACCCTCGGCGACGCGGAAAAAGAAGAGGCCGTCGCCAAACTGACCCGGCTGGCCGAGGTGATAGAAAAGGAGGCCGCCACCGAGCAGCTTCTCGACACAAAAGGTTACGGCGACTCCGTGGTGTCCATCGGCGACGACAGCGTGGACGTGGTATTAAACTACGACGAACTCAGCCAGGCAGAGAGAGCACAGATCGAGGATATCGTCACCCGAAAGACCGGATGCAGCGTCAGCCAGATCATCATCAGCCGGATGGATGTGGCGGAAAGCTGACCGGAATCCCGGCGGCATTGTAAGCAGAGCCTTTGTTTCACAGACCAGAAAACGGATATCTGTGAGGCAGAGGCTTCATTTTTTTAAAAAAATAAAATTTTTTGTCCCCAAAATCCTTCCCCGATTGTTATATTTATAAGGAGGTTAACCTCAAGGAGCGTGCATATGATAACATATTTACAATTATTGGATACACAGCAGGAAAAAACGGTCTTTGCCGTCCTGTATGAGAAGTATCACCGGCAGCTGTACAACAGGGCGATGCATCTGGTGAAGGACAGCGCTGCGGCGGAGGATCTTGTGCACGAGACCTTCCTGACAGTCACGAAAAATATGGATAAGATCATAGGAGCAGACTATATGAAAAACTGGGGCTATTTGTTGACCATTCTGCAGCATCTCACATTTAACGAAATGAAAAAGCAGAAAAAAATATCCAGTCATGACATGGAGACAGACTACGGATGGACGGCATCGGAAAAAAATATTGAGGATGAATATATCAGCAGAGAGACGGCTGTTCTTCTGGCAAAACTGATCCGGCAATTAGATTACCCGTACCGACAGGTAATCTGTCTGCAATATTATAACGGTATGAAGACCAGAGAGATCGCAGAGGTGATGAACCTGAGCCGGGAAAATGTAAAGAAAATCTCGAAACGGGCGAGAGAAAAACTGAAAAAACAATTGATCGAAAGGGGGTATGGCGGGTGAAAAAAAGAAAATCAGATAAAAAACTGCTTCACGAGGCCATCCGCCTGATGATGGAAGAGGAATGGCGGGAAGCCAACGAAGAGATCAGGGAACATCCCCCTGCGTTCAGCCCTGAGTTTCACGAAAAGATGAAACGATTGATACCACTTATACCGTCTGTGGATACGTTTGCCGTACAAAATGAGGCAGATATCGGTGGACAAACCTGGCAGGACACACATTCTCTCACACAGCAGGACAGCTCAGATCCGCACCATATCCCCTTCCGATTGCGCGGCCGTTATATCGCAGTCGCCGCCCTGCTCATGGTCGGTATGTCCGCGGTCGCACTTGCCAACGATGATATCCGGGAGGGACTGTACCGGCTTCGATTCCAGTTTTCCCCAGACAATGTGACGATTGAAGCTACGCCGGAGAGTACCACAGAGCAAGGCGATGATAACGCCGCCAGCGAAGGCTTTCACGCCTACAAATGGAAAGAGGTGCCGGAAGGGTACGAGGTGGTGTATGAGGAGGAAGATGAGGAATTACGTTTATATAGAATTGATTATGAAAATTCAAAAAGTAATTTTATTCATTATATGCAGAATGATGTATCATTATATACGACTTCCATTACCTACGATGAAGAAAAAGGATATAAACACAAGATCCGATTAAGGGATGACCTGGAAGCCTATTCCATTTCAGACGGCAGAAGAAATACCATTTTTTATGAAAATGATGGATATTTATTTGAGTTTATGTCTGACCAACCGGAAGAAACAATTCTGGAATATATAGAGATGTCCGGCGTCCTGGAATATGAAAATTAAAAATATAACATTTTGCAACATAAATTTATTACAACGGTCACTCGTAAATTGAATATATATATTTAATAATTTTAGTAGGAGGTTTTTCACATGGGAAAAAGAGGTTATACAATGCTTTTGACAGCGTCAATGATATTGGCGTTAGGTATGCCGATGACGAAAGGGGAAGCGGCTAATGTTCCGGTAACAGGAAAAGAGATAATGCCATGACAGATTTTACCTCCCGGGGTGAGGGGATTGACATACTGGCGC